>Ga0299912_10000062_pt1 | contig 124318 bp, 100 predicted proteins | sample RVTome_2_FD_207667 | JGI IMG/M metagenome (GOLD analysis project Ga0299912, IMG submission 207667) | Soil microbial communities from uranium-contaminated site in the Upper Colorado River Basin, Wyoming, United States - RVT95D214 (version 2) ... | reverse complement strand
ATGTAATCCGTGAGCCGCGTCCCCTTCGGCAACTCCGCAACTTCTCTTGGCATCGCTCTCCCTCCTTTTGCGAATGGAATAGGGAGATTATACCACAATTTATCTTAAGTGAACAGTATTAGGTCAGAGCCTGACTATTCAGTATTCTTGAGTTTCCTTCGACGGGTTTAAGGCTTTACATCTCCTGGCGCTTCTTCCTCTCCGCTTCAGTTCAAGTTCAGGTTCAAGTTCAAGGTTGATTGAGCAATCTGCGAATTTAGCCTTCACCCTTCATCCTTTACCCTTCGCCCTTTCTGCCTACTGCCTACTTGAGGATTTTTTTGCGCAGGCGGTCGAGGAGGGTGAGGGCTTCGAGGGGAGTCATGGAATTGAGGTTGAGGGAGCGGATTTCGGAGAGCACTTCTTCAAGGGCCGGGTCGCGGGCCGGCTCCAGGAAGCTGATCTGGGCCGCCTCTTCGCGCGCGCTCCGGTCGCGGCTTTGGGCCAGGGCGGGCTTCCCGGCCGGGTCGTGCTCCTGGGCTTCGAGGTTGGCCAGGATCTCCTTGGCGCGCTGGATGAGCTCCGGCGGCAGACCGGCCAGGCGCGCCACCTCGATCCCGTAAGAGCGGCTGGTGCCCCCGGGCTGGAGCTTGCGCAAAAAGATCACCTGGCCGTTCCACTCTTTGACCGCGATGTTGTAGTTCTTGACCCGGGGCTTGGTCTCGGCCAAATCAACCAGCTCGTGGTAATGGGTGGCGAACATGGTCTTGGCGCGCTTGTCCGGGTGGTCGTGGAGGTATTCGGCCACGGCCCAGGCTATTGAGAGGCCGTCGAAGGTGGAGGTGCCCCGTCCGATCTCGTCCAAGAGGATCAGGCTCTTGCGGGTGGCGTAGCGGAGGATATTCGCGGTCTCGGTCATCTCCACCATGAAGGTGCTCATGCCCTTGCTCAGGATGTCGGCGGCGCCGACCCGGGTGAAGATGCGGTCGCAGACCCCGATCCGGGCCGCGTCCGCGGGCACGAAGCTGCCCATTTGCGCGAGGAGCACGATCAGCGCGGTCTGGCGGAGCACGGTGGATTTGCCGGCCATGTTCGGCCCGGTGATGATCAGGACCTGGTGGTCGGCGCAGTCCAGGTAAATATCATTGGGAATAAAGCGCTCCTTCTTGAACAGCTCCTCGATCACCGGATGCCGGCCGGCCTTGATCTCGATGGCCTCGCCGTCGTTCACCTCCGGCCGCACGTAGTCCTTGCGCGCGGCCAGCTCGGCCAGGGCCAGGATCGCGTCGAGCCGGGCCAGCTCCCGGGCGTCGGCTTGCAGCCGCTCGGTCTCGGCCGCGGCCCGCTCGCGGAGTCCGCAGAAGAGCTCGTAGTGGAGCTTCTGGATCCGCTCCTCCGCGCCCAGCACCTTGGCCTCCATCTCCTTGAGCTCGGGCGTGATGAAGCGCTCGGCGTTGACCAAGGTCTGCTTGCGCAGGTAGTCCGCCGGCACCGATTTCAGGTGCGCCTTGGTCACCTCCAGGTAGTAGCCGAAGACCTGGTTGTAGCGCACCTTGAGGCTCCCGATGCCGGTGCGCTTTTTCTCGGTCGCCTCCAGCCGCGCGATCCAGGCCTTGCCGTCCTTCTGGATCAAAGTCAGCTCATCCAGTTCTGCATTGAACCCGGGCTTGATCAGGCCGCCTTCGCGCAGGGCCGCGGGCGGCTCGTCCTGGAGCCCCCGGTCGAGAAGCCCCACCAGCTCGGGCAGCGGGGCCAGCCGGTCGCGGATCTCCGAGAAGAGCGCGGGCTCGAGCTCGCGGAGCCGGCCCTGGATCTTGGGCACCAGTTTCAGGGTCTCCCGGCCGGCGAGGAGGTCGCGGGCGTTGGCGCTCTGGGTGGAGATGCGTCCGGCCAGGCGTTCGAGGTCGGCGAGCCGGGCGAGGAGGTCGCGGAGGTCGAGGCGGAAGGCGTGGTCGGCGACGGCGAACTCGACCGCGTCGAGCCGGGCGGCGATGGCGGCGAGTTCGAGGAGCGGGTGGGTGAGCCAGGAGAGGAGCATGCGGCCGCCCATGGGGGTGACGGTGTGGTCGAGGAGCGAGAAGAGCGAGCCTTGGGTCTTGTTGTCGCGGAGGGTGCGGACCAGTTCGAGGTTGCGCTTGGTGGTCTCGTCCAGGGCCAGGTAGTCGCGGGAGGTGTAATAGGTGAGGTCGGTGATGTGGGCGAGCGGGTGGGGCAGCGAGATCGGCTCGGCCCCCCCGTGCTCGGCAAAAGGCGCCTCGCCGGCCGCGGCCTGGGTGTCCTGCAGGTAGCGGAGCAGGCCGCCGGCGGCCGACACCGCCGCGGGATAGCCCGTAAGCCCGAAGCCCTCGAGGTTCTCGACCCGGAAGTGCTCGCGCAACGCCCGCTCGGCCTCCTCCCGCTCAAAGGCAAACTCGGGCGGATGGTTCACCGCCGCCTCTTCCCGGTCGGCGAGATAGAGGTTCCAGCGCGGCGCGAAGTCGGGTTCCTCCAGGAGCGAGCGGGCCAGCAAAACCTCGGCCGGGTCGAGCCGGGCCACTTCGTCCAGCAGCTCGTCCAGCCGCTCGAAGGAGCTGGCGCGAAACTCGCCGGTGGAGAAATCGAGGAAGGCGAGCCCGAAGCTCTGCCGGCCGTGCCGGGCGAGGGCGAGCAAGTAGCGGTTGCCCTTGGCCGGGAGGTTCTGGGGACCGAGCGAGGTGCCGGGCGTGACCACCCGGGTGACCGAGCGCCGCACGATGCCCTTGGCCTGGTTCGGGTCTTCCACCTGCTCGCAGATCGCCACCTTGAAGCCCTGCTCCAAAAGCCGCGCCAGGTAGGCGTCGGCCGAGTGGTAGGGCACCCCGCACAAGGGCACCGACCCGTCCAGCCCCTTCGAGCGGCTGGTGAGCACGATCTCCAGCGCCTTGCTCGCCTTTTCCGCGTCCTCGAAGAACATCTCGTAGAAATCGCCCATCCGGTAAAAGAGGATGCAGTCCGGGTATTGCTGCTTGATCGAGAGATACTGCTGGAGCATGGGGGTCATTTTGGTCATGGGGTCAATTTAGCAGAGGCGGGCGCAAGATTCAAACGGCCACCGTGCTCGGTGCAGGTATCCAAACCCGCCCGAGGCCGGGCCAATTTCCAGCGCGGAGAGCCGCAACCAAAGAAGAATTGGAAACCGCAGATGGACGCGGATAAACGCAAAAGAAGAGGAAGAAAGGATTTATCCACGAAAAGACACGAATGAGCGCGAAGGTGAGGGAATTTTATACGGCTTGGTTTCTTCGTGTCCCTTCGTGTTCCTTGGTGGATAGATATCTTTGGGCTTGGCCGCGGTCCGGTCTCAATCTTCGGACCAGTAAAGGGTTTCCACTTTTTGCTGGCCCCGGATCACTTTGACCACCGCCTGGATGGTGGCGACCACTCCGCTCTCGGTGACGCCCGAGGAAACGATGCGGTAATAGCGGAAGGGGGGATTGACCAGTTTGTAAGTGCTGATCGAGGGAATGACCGGCCGGTTAATTAAATAACCGTTTTCGGCGAACCCGGCCTGGATGTTCTCCAGAACCCGGGGCATCACATCGTCGAAGGGACAGACGCCCTGGGCAGTTTCCGCGCCGCAGATGAGGGCAAGCAGAACCTCCTGGCTGGCCAGGTTCAGGTTGACCTGGGAGGAAAACTCCCGGGGCGGGGGCAACTCCTTCTTGATGGGATAGACGGTCAGATAGTCCCGCACCGCGTAAAACAGGTCGTCGGTCATGCCCGGGATCATGCGCAGCTCGTCCAGCGTATCCAGGGGCCCGTTCTTGTTGGAATAGATCCGGTCGCCGTCCTCAAAGGTCTGGTTCTGGTCCGAGTCAAACTCGCCGTCCGCGGCGCCATAGTCCAGCCAGTCCACCAGGTAGTCCAGGATCGCGTCGGCCTCGGCTTCGCTCAGGGTGATCTGCCGGCGGTTGGCCTGATACAAAAAGAGGGTGCGCAGCATCCGGCGAAAGACTTTCTGCGGATCTTCCCGCGCGCCTTCTTCGCCGGCCGAGAGCGAGGGCCGCACTAAAGCGTTGAGGTTCAAGCGGGTCTGCTCGTCGGTCAAAGACAGGTCGAGCAAGTCGTCTTCGATCGGATAGGAGATGGCCAGCTTCCACAGGCCGCAGCCCTCCAGCTCCTGGGGCGGCTTCTCGGCCTGCTCCCGGCTCTGTTCCTCGGTCAGGCCCAGCTCCCCCTCCGGGACTAGGCTCAAACATTGGCAGCGGAACAGGTTGATGAAGTCGTTCTGGAACAGGCCCCGGTTGCTGTCAAAGGGAATGGTATGGATGAGCAGGCCGCGGGCGATGTTGAAACCCGCCTTGGCCACATAGCGGGCGCGCAGGTGGTCCTGGTAGTTGCGGGCCAGGGCCATCTGGATGCGGCTCTCATAGATCATTTCTGATGCCAGGGCCGCGACCATGGCGACCAGGAGCAAGACCACCACCAGGGCCACTCCGCGCTCGGAATTGGCGGGCGCTATTCGGCGCATAGGGAATCCAGGGTGCCTTCTTCAAAGCTGCATTTCAGGGGGGACAGGATCAGGGGCACCACCATGCAGCTCCCGCGTTCTTCCAGCGCTTCATTCTTCAGGCCGAGCTTGACCACCACCGCGCAGGGCAATTGCCGGCCCTTGTCCTGGAGCCGCCATTCGTGGACGACCTCGCCGTCGGGGGACAGGTAGTCGAAGCTGAGGCGGGTGACGTCTTCGGCCAGGGTGAAGACCACTCCTCCCTCCACCTCGAAGCGGTCGTTCATGGTGCCGCCTTCGCGCTTGAGCAGAACGTAGCGTTTCTCCAGGCCCTCGCTTTCTTCTTCCCGGCGGACGAAGAGAGTCATCACCGCCAGGTCCGACTCCTTGGCGTCCACCCGGTGGGTGCGGTGGGCGAGCGAGGAGAAGGTCAGCGCGTCATAGGGCTTGGCCGAATTGTCAATGTCAAAGGTTTCCCACTCCTCTTCCAGCCCGGTGAAGGAGTAGGGCGAGAGGTAACTGACCGACAGGCTCCTCTGGATGTGGCTCAGGGTCTCGCGCTCGGTCTGGATCAGCTCGAGGTGGGCCGCGGCCCGTTCGTAGGCGGTGAGCGCCGAGGTCAAGCTCATGGCGGCCAGGCTGAGCGCGAGCACGGTCAGGCTCAGCGCCACCAGCACTTCCAGCAGGGTGAAGCCGCGGTCGTTCATTGCATCAACAGGGTGGTGAAGGTGACCTCCTGCTCGGTCTCGCCCTCCGGCCAGATCACCGACAGGTGCACCTCCATGGCCTTGAGTTCGGGGATGTTGTCTTCCAAGAGCTGCATTTCCGGCCGCTTCACGTATTCCGCCCGCCAGGAGTAGTTTTCATAAGGCGGATCGAACTCGCCTTCTTCCGTGCCCTCGTCCTCGGCCAAGGTCTCCATTTCAATCTGGACCAGCTTGTTCTGGGCAAGCTCGCTCGCCTCGGTGATCCGCTCGATCCGGAAGGTGGCCCGCATCGCCTGGGTGATCGCGCCCAGGAGCGGGACCAGGCACAGGGCGAGGATGGCCATGGCCACCATCACCTCGAGCAGGGTGAACCCGGATCTTGCCGCGCGCCCGGGCTCGGCCGGAGCGGGCTTAATGGCGGGTTTTTTCGCGGGGCAGGGGGACATAGCCGTCCTTGATGACCACCTTGCCGATCATGGGCTGGGTGAGCAGGGTGTAGCCGTTTTGCTCATCGTCGTCGCAGAGGTAGATCGCGGCCTCTTCCACGTAGCCGTAAGGGCTGAAATAGATGTATTCTTTGAGGCACTCGTTTTCGCACTCGCGGTCGGCGATCCGGACCTCCCGGATCCAGACCCCCTCGGGCAAGACCCGGGGCTGCAACAGCTCGCTCTGGACCGGCACATACTCGTCTCCCATCCGCTCCTCGATCTGGTAGGTCTGCTGGTCCAGGTCCAAGAGCAGCCGGTAGTTCTTCTTGTTGAGCACGGCCAGGTGATAGCCCAGGCGGATGGTCCCGCTCAAGCGCCGCGCGCTCGCGCGCAACTCGGCCCGGCCCAGGCTTGAGACCCGGGGCAGGGCCAGGCCCAGGATCACCCCGATCACCATGATCACCGCCAAAAGCTCCAGCAGGGTAAAGCCGGATTTTCGGGTTCGGTCACTCATGCTCGTCGTTTCGAACGGAATGCGCCTTCGCCGCATGGAGCCGTGACCAGGCGGAAAGAAGGCAGGCCGGCGAGCTGGTTCATTGCGTCTCACTCAAGTTCCAGCTCTCGATGTCGGCGTTCTCGCCCTCGCCGCCGTCCATGCCGTCGGCCCCATAGGACTCCACGCTGTAAGCCTCCCCGTTCACCCCCGGGCTCATATACACGTAAGGATTGCCCCAGGGGTCATTGGGCAGCTTGCCCTTGAGGTAGCCGCCGGGCGGATAGTTGCGGCAGGGCGCGCCCCCGCCCGGCGATTGCACCAGCGCGGTCAAGCCCTGGTCCGGGCTGGGGTAGCGGCCGCAGTCCATCCGGTAGGTGTCGAGCGCGGCCTCGAAATTGCTGATCTGGGCCGCGGCGGCCTTGCGCTCGGCTTTGCGATACGAGTTCATGACGTTAATTCCCACCACCCCCACCAGCAAGCCGATGATCATGATCACCACCATGATCTCGATCAAGGTAAAAGCCTCTTCCCTTTGCCGCCGACGCTTGCGTTCCTCCATAGTCCAGAACCTCCTTTAACTAGCCCAAACCTTGCGCCAGGTTCAAAATGGGAACCAGGAACGACAGGATGATCAATCCCACCACCATGGCCAGGCCCAGGATCATCACCGGCTCGACCAAGGCCATGATCCCGGCGATGGCGGCCATCACCTCCCGGTCAAAGGCCTCGGAGGCCTTTTCCAGCATGAACTCCAGGTCGCCCGACTGCTCGCCGGAGGCGATCATCTGGATGACGAAAGGCGGAAACACTCCGCTCTGGCGCAGGGGGTCGGCGATGTTGGCGCCCTCGGTGATATTGGAGCGGGCGGTTTCAATGGCCCGGGCGAGCACGGTGTTGTTGACCACCTTCTCCACGATTTCCAGGCCGCGGAGCAGGGGGATCCCGCTCATCAGCAGGGTGCCGAGGGTCTTGGCGAAGCGGGAGACCGCCATCTTCCGGGCCAGGTCGCCGAAGACCGGGACCTTGAGCAGGTTCTCGTCAAACCATTCCCGGCCGGCCGGGGTCCGCAGGTAGCGCTGGGCGCTGATGCCGGCGCCGACCAGGACGATGAGGATCAGCCACCACCAGTTTTGCACGAGCCCGGAAAGCGCGATCATGATCCGGGTGAGCAGGGGCAGGGCCTGGTGGGTCTGCTCGAAGAGGATGACGATCCGGGGGATGACCTTCCAGAACATGACAAAGATCACGGCAAAGCTGACCGCCAGGATCACCGCGGGGTAGAGCGTGGCATACAGCACTTTGTTGCGGAGGTCGGCCTGGCTCTCGGTGAAGTCGGCCAGCCGCTTGAGCACGATCTCGAGCGCGCCCGCCTGCTCGCCGGCCCGGATCATGTTCACGTAGAGGTCGGAAAAGATCCGGGGGTAGCGGCCGAGGGCGTCGGCCAGCGAGCTGCCCTCGTTCACCGCCTCCCGCACCTCGGCCAGGATGTTGCGCAGCGTGGGGTTATCCACCTGATCGGTGAGGGCGGAGATGCAACGGACCAGGGGCAGGCCCGCGCCCACCAGGGTGGAAAGTTGCCGGGTGATCACCGAGAGCTCGAGCGGCTTGACCCCGCTGCCCAAGGAAAGGCGCCAGCCCCCGACCCCGGTCCGCTGGCTCTCGGTCGTCTCCACCAGTTCGGTGGGATAGACCTGGAGCTTGCGCAGTTTCTGGCGGGCCGATTTCGAGCTCTCGGCGTCAACGATGCCCGAAACCTTCTTGTCCTGGGCGTTAAGCCCCTTGTATTGAAATACCGGCATCTTCCAATTTTGGATTGCGGATTGCGGATTTTAGATTAACTGAAGGATTTTTTCTTTCAATCCAAAATCCGCAATCTAAAATCCAAAATTCTTCAGAGGATGTCTTCCTGGGTCACCCGCACGATCTCCGAGATGGAGGTGACCCCGGCCATCGCCTTGCGGGCGGCGTCCTCCCGCAGGGAGAGCATGCCCTGGCTGCGCGCCTTGCGCTTGATCTCGGTCGAGTCGGCGTTGCGGTTGATCAACTCCCGGATCTCGTCGCCCACCACCAAGAGCTCGTAGATCGCGGTCCGGCCCATGAACCCGGTGTTCAGGCACTTGGGACAGCCCCCCGGACGGTAAAAGGCGGCGCCCTTGGCTTTCTCTTCCAGGCCCAGGTCTTTCAAGAACCCGGGCGCAGGCGCCTCCGGCTGCCGGCAGGCGGGACAGAGCACCCGCACCAGCCGCTGGGCGAGGATGGCGAGCAGGGAGGAGGAAATCAGGAAGGGTTCCACCCCCATTTCCACCAGGCGGGTGACCGAGCCGGCGGCGTCGTTGGTGTGGAGGGTGGAAAAGACCAGGTGGCCGGTGAGCGAGGCCTGGATCGCGATCTCCGCGGTCTCCTTGTCCCGGATCTCGCCGACCAGGATCACGTCCGGGTCCTGGCGGACGATGGAGCGCAACCCATTGGAAAAAGTCAGGTTGATCTTGGGGTTGACCTGGATCTGGCCGATGCCGTGCAACTGGTATTCGACCGGGTCCTCGATGGTGATGATGTTCTTGTCCGGCGAATTGATCTTCTGGAGCGCCCCATAGAGGGTGGTGGTCTTGCCGGAGCCGGTCGGTCCGGTGACCAGGATAATGCCGTGGGTGTAACGGATCAGCTCGTTGAACACTTCCAGGTTATCGGGCGAGAAGCCGATCTGCTCCAGGTCGAGCATGACCGACTCCCGGTCCAAGAGCCGCATCACGATCCGCTCGCCGTGGGCGATGGGCACGGTGGAGAGCCGAATGTCAATGTCTTTGCCCGCGATCTTGATCTGGATGCGGCCGTCCTGGGGCAGCCGCTTCTCCGCGATGTTCAACCCCCCCATGATCTTGATCCGCGAGGCGATCGAGTTCTGGAACCTTTTCGGCGGCCGAATGACCTCGTAGAGCACCCCGTCAATCCGGAAACGCACCATCAGGTCCTTCTCGAACGGCTCGATGTGGATGTCCGAGGCTCGCTCCTTCACCGCCTGGAACAGGAGCGAGTTCACCAGCCGGATGATCGGCGCCTCGTCCGAAACGTCCAGCAAGTCCTCCGGCTCCTCCAGGCCCTGGGTCAAGGCATCCAGCCCGCTCACCCCTTCCTCCAAATCCCCCATCACTCCCTCGGCGGTGCTCGAGGCCCGGTCATACACCCGGTTGATCGCGGCGATGATGCTCCGGCCCGCGGCCAGCACCGGCTCCACCTCGGCCGAAAGCAGCCGGCCCAGGTCCTGCAAGGGGTAGAGATTCAAGGGATCGCTGGTGGCCACCCGCACCCGGTTGCCCTCACGGGAAACCGGGAGCAGCTCGTATTGCTTGGCAAAATTGATCGGGACGTTCTGGATCAGCTCCAGGTCCAGCTCCAGTTGCTCGAGGTGAGCCTCAAACGGAACCTGGAGCTGTTCACTCAAGGCCTGCAAGCACGCTTCCTCCCCCAGCGCTTTCTGCTGGCAGAGAATCTCGCCCAGCCGGCCTTCCTTCTCCTTCTGCGCCTCCAGGCCCTTCACCAACTGTTCCTCGGTGATCAGGCCCTTTTCCAGGAGCAGTTCGCCCAAATATTTAGAGTTCGCGCGCATTCGATTCTTCTCACTCCTCCGGCAGCGGCTTCTGCGGCGGTTCCCCTTCTTCGGTCCCGCCGGGCTCCGGCTGCGTCGGTTCCGGGGCGACCGTAGATCCCGGCTGCGGCGAGGGTTTCTCCGGAGGCGGCTCCGCCTTTTCAGTGTCGCCGGGCTGCGGCTGGGCCGGCGCGGGAGCCACCGTAGCTCCCGGCTGTGGCGAGGGTTTCTCCGGAGGCGGTTCCGCCTTTTCAGTGCCCCCGGGTTGCGGCTGGGCCGGCGCGGGAGCCACCGTAGCCCCAGGCTGCGGCGAGGGTTTCTCCGGAGGCGGCTCCGCCTTTTCAGTCCCGCCGGGTTGCGGCTGGGCCGGCGCGGGAGTCACTGTAGCCCCAGGCTGCGGCGAGGGTTTCTCCGGAGGCGGCTCCGCCTTTTCAGTCCCGCCGGGTTGCGGCTGGGCCGGCGCGGGAGTCACTGTAGCCCCAGGTTGTGGCAAGGGTGGCGCCGGAGGCGGCTCCGCCTTTTCAGTCCCGCCGGGTTGCGGCTGGGCCGGCGCGGGAGCCACCGTAGCCCCCGGCTGCGGCGCCGGCGTTTCGGGCGGAGCGGCTTTCTCCGGCGCGGCGGCGCTGGGCTGGGGTGGGGGCGTCTCCGGGGACCAGAGCTTGAACAAGTCGGTTCCCTCGGCGGGCGGCGGTGGCTCTTTGGCGCTCGCGGCCCCGGGTTGGAGCTGCGGCTCCGGCTGGGTCAGGTCAATGACCGAGCTTTCCTGGCGTTCGAAAATCTCCTGATAACGGGGATCGAAATATTCATCGAACTTGGGATACTTCTTGCCCAGCGATTCTTCCACGAACTGGTTATAATCCTTGCGCACCTGGGCGCGGACCCGGGCAATGTCCTCGTCGTTCTGCACGATGTGAGGGGTCAAAAGGATGATCAAGTTCGACTTGAGCTTGCCTTTGCTCTTGCTCTTGAACAGCCAGCCGAACACGGGAATATCGCCCAGGAAGGGCACCCGCGAGTCCGAGGTATTCGTCTGGTCCGACATCAGCCCGCCGATCACGATGGTCTGGCCGTCCTTGACGATGACCGAGGTGGTCGCGGTCTTCAGCGAGGTGGTGACGCCCAAGGTGTTGACGTTGATGCCCAGCGAGGATTGCACCGCGCCGGAAATCTCGGTGTAGATGTCCATGCGGATGGTCCGGGACTCGTTGATCTGGGGCGTGAGCCTGAGCTTGATGCCCACTTCCTCGCGGGAGACGCTGATCGAGGACAGCCCGCCGGTGGACACGGTCTGGCCCGTCGGGACCGGGATCTTCTGGCCCACCGTGATCTCGGCCTCCTTGTTGTCGGTGGTCAGGATGGTGGGCGTGCTGAGCACGTTCACGTCGGAGTTGGAGGCCAAAAGCTGCACCAGGGCGCCTACCCCGGGAATCTGGACCGAGGTCCCGCCGATGGTGATGGGATGGCCGAACGCGCCCACGGTCATGCCCGAGGGGAGTTGGGTCACGCCCTGGCTGAGCAGGGAAAGCAAGGCCATCGAGCTCAAGGAGCCCAGAGACGATCCCCCGAACACAGCCCCTTCCTCGGGCAGCGGCGAGGCGGCGTGGAGGCTGACGCCGGTGTCCCGGCCCTTGGTCAGGGTGACTTCCATGAGCACGGCCTCGACAAACACCTGGCGCCGGGGGATGTCGAGCTTGGCGATCACCTGCTTGATCAGCTCGTAGTCCTTGGGCGAGGCCACGATGATCAGCGAGTTGGTGGCCTCGTCCGCGGTGATCTTGATTTCGCCCTCGAACGCGCCCGTGATGGTGGCGCTGATGGCGCCGGCAGCAGTGGGCCGGGCAGGGGTACTCGGCTGGGCCGCCCGCCCCGTCAGCGACCGGGTGCTCGGTTGTCCGCCGGCGGTCGGAGCCCGGGCAGTGCCGCTGAGCGAGCCCAGGGTGGAGGCCAGCTCCATGGCGTCCGCGTTCTCCAGGTAATAGACGTGGATGGTGCCGGTCTCGCCGATATCAATGTCGAGCAGTTCGATCACCCGTTTGACTTCTTGCAGGGAGTCATAGTCGGCAATCACGATCAGGGCGTTGATCCGGGTCTCGGCAATAATCTTGATGGGCGGCCCGGCCGCCTCCTGGGTCTGGGGCTGGGCCGGCGTGGGAGCGGCGCGGCGGGGGGCGCGGCCGGCGCGCCCGGCCGGCGAAGGGGCCGTGGTTGCGGTCCGGGTGCCGGCGCCCGCGGCTTCGGCAAAAATCTGGCCGAGGGTGGCGGCCAACTCGCTGGCGGAGGCATATTGACAGCGGATGATCTCCATCTCCGGCTCTTTACCCGGCACATCCAGGATCTTGAGGATGCGCACGATCCGCTCGATGTTGAGGGCGGTATCCACCAGGATCAAGGTATTGGTGGGTTCATAGCCGATGGCGCTGGCCCCTTCCTTGGAGAGCAGGGGCTGGATGGTCCCGGTCACGTCCTTGGCGCTGATGTATTCCAGCGGGATGAACCGGGTGACGAAACTGTCGGTGACTGATGGCCGGGTTCCCCCGAAATAGGTCGGGATATTCGAGCGCAGAACTTCGGCGTTACGCACCACCCGATACAGGTTGGGCACCGCGGTCTGGACGATGTTGTAACCGTTCAAGTTGAGAATGACCAGGAAGATTTTTTCCGCCTGGCTCTGGGGAATCTTGGTCGGCGAAATAATGGTGATCTTGCCCTTGGGCACATCTTCCAGGATAAAGTTCTTGCCCAGGATTTCACTGAAGTTCTTGATGACTTCCTGCAACTCCACGTCCTGAAAGTTAATGCTCAAGCCTTCCTCGGCCGCCTCCGGTTTGGTCTCTTTCCCGGCCGGCCGGCGCGGGGCGGCGGCTTCCGGCTGGCTGGGAGGCGCGGCCGGCGCTTCGGCCGAGGGTGCTGGCGCCGGGGGGGGCGGTGGCGGGGGCGGAACTTCGGCCGGCACTGGCGCGACGGTCTGGGCTGGCGCTGCCGCCGGCGGCACGGGCTCCGCTCCGGGTTCTTGTGCGATCACCGCCGGCCCCAGGCTCAGGCCGATCAATCCCGCCCCCATCAGCCAGGCTCCTGGCCGCCATCTCCGGGTTTCCACCGATTGTTGCCTCCTTTAGTCCTGACCCGTGCTATTGCACGTTGTAAACGAAGTTCACGCTTTGCTCTTGGCGGTCAATATCAATGGTGAAATGCTTTTCAAAGCGAAGCTGCTGCAGCAGCTCGAACCCCCGCTCGATATTATCCATCTTGACCCCGTTGATCGCCTTGATCACGTCCCCGTTGCGCATCCCCAGCTTGTTGAAGAGGCTGTTGTCGCGGATCCGGAAAATGCGAAAGCCGTCGGCGACTTTCTGCTCGCCTTCTCCCACCAGGTTCGGGACCAGCCGGGCGTCCTGGAGCAGGCTGTTGAGGTTCTGCAGCGACTCGTTGATCACCGCCTGCTCGATCACGAATTCATGGTCCGAAACCTGCCGGATCCGGTTGTCAATCCCCATCGCCTTCCGATACTCCGCCAGTTTGCGCTCCCGCTCGCTCTCCGGAACCTTCGCAATATCGGGCCGGTAAGCATCCCCGGGGGTTCCCCCCAGCTTGGTGAAATCTTCTTCCTCCAAGGAGAACTCTTCTTCCCGCCCGCTCGCATAGCGCACTCGCGCCTTCTTCTCTTCAATCGCCGCCATCACCACCCCGGGCTTGACCTCAGCCCCCACCTTGAAAACTTCGCTCCGGTTTTCCTCCAGCATCTTCATCGTCGCCCGGTTCCAACTGGAATCCCGGCCAAAATAAATGATCCCCAGGAGTTTGGCCCGGAGCGAGGCTTCAGTGGCGGCCACGTTCTCGCCCGCGCCTGGGGTGGCGGAAGGGATCACCACTGCGAACAGGTTTCGCTGGACAATCGCCTCCCGGTTCGGAATATAGCCCCCGCCCGTCAAACTGGAGGCCGAAACACTCACCCTGGGCGCGGGAATGGAGCCGATGAGATACTTGGAGGCCAGGTAGGCGTTCAGGGTCCCGGCGGCAAAATAGCACACCCCGAAAATCAGGACCAAGGTGACCACCCAGAGGTATTTGAAGAAAAACTCTTTTAGATTCATGGTCATAGTGATCGGACCCGGTTTAAGTAAATTACTTAATTTTAGCTCCATCCTAAAGTAAGAACCCGAAATTGTCAAGCTAAATCTCGACTTTTAACTTGACATTCTCCCTATATTGTGTAATAAACAAAGTAAAAAGTTTCAAGAAATTAACTAAATAACTTAATCGAGGGGGTGGCGCGTGAACCGGTTTGGCGAATACCTCAAGCAAAAGCGCAAGGAAGCCGACCTGACCCAAGAAGACCTGGCGCGGGCACTCAAAGTTTCCAATACCTATATTCATCAGTTGGAAACCAGCAAGATTGATGCGCCCACCGAGCGCCGTTGCCGGCAACTGGCCGCGGTCTTGAAGGTGCCTTCCCGCGAGCTCGACGCCATGGCCAAGCAGGAGCGGCTCAAGCGTTTTGCCGAGCGCGTGGGCCTCGGCCCGATCCTCGAGCTCGAGCGCGGTCAAAATAGCGACGAGCTTTCTCCCCTCAGCCCCGCCGAGCGGGCTTTGCTCAAGCTCTACCGCAAACTCGACCTCGAGACGCGCCGGGAGTTTAACGGGTTGATCGCCATGCTCTTCCGGCATTACCCGGAAGAAGAGATCCAGGCCAACCTGCGCGAGTACCTGCGCATCGCCTAGGAGACGGGTGGGGAATGGCACGGCTGAAAACCCTCGGCGTGATCCTCCTGGCCCAGGTCATCCTGGCCGCGGCCCTGGGCACGCTCTTCCGCTTCCAGGTCCTCAACGAAAAACGCCAGTTGATCCTCAACTCCAGCGTGGTCGTGCAATTCTATTCCTATCAGCCCAACCCCTACCTCACCTCCTACAGCCGTTACTTCTACAACTTCGGCTACCCCTCCCTCACCTCCCTGTTTGAAGACCCCATGCGGCCCCGCCAAAACCGGAGCATGGACGAGGCCAACTTCAGCCGCTTCTCCATCCTCCTCGAAGACGAGATCCAGAAGTCCACCGACCCCAAGGTCAAGGAAGCCTACCTGCATCCGCCCGGAAACCGCATCCAGGAATTCGGCGACACCCTCGCCATCAACGCGCTCCTCACCCGCGACTCCGACCGCAAACCCTACGGCCTCGTCCGCATCAGCCATAATATCAAAAACCTGCCCCGCGACGTCTTCTTCAAAAACGCGCTCCTCTACTTCATCATCATCTTCCTCTACAACTCCCAGATCGCCCTCATCTACCTCTACCTCACCCGCCGCAAGCGCCCGGTGGTCATGGACCTCGACCGCGGCTACCTAAAGGAGCACGCCATCGGCGCCCTTAAGCTCCAGCACCGCATCCTGGGCGATATCATCGCCGACCACGAGACCCTGCCGACCACGCCCCGCGCGCCGTTGCCCCCCGACGATAACATCGTGCCCTTCGAGGCCCCCAAGAAAAAAACCTGAGGTCCGCCATGGTCGCCAAGGAAAAGATCCTGATCGTGGACGACATGGAGACCTTCCTCAAACTGGAGAAGATGCTGCTCGAGCGCTCCGGCTACGAGATCATCACCGCCCGCACCGGCATCGAAGCCCTCAAGAAAGTCCAGACCGAAAAACCCCGCCTGGTCTTCCTCGACCTGGTCATGCCCGAGATGACCGGCGACGCCGTCTGCCGCTTCATCAAGACCAACAAAAACTTGAAGCACATCCCCGTGGTCATGGTCACCACCAAGGCCGACGAATTCAGCCGCGACCGCTGCCACCAGGCCGGCTGCGACGATTACATGACCAAGCCCGTCACCCAGCGCGACTTCTTCGACAAGATCAAGAAGTTCATCAACCTCGAAAAACGCCGACACCCGCGCGCGCCCATCCGCATCTCCGCCGATTGCATGGAAGGCGAAGTCAGCTACCAATACTACACGGTGGACGTGAGCCAGAGCGGCATGTTCATTGATACCTTCAAACCCCTGCCGCTCGGCACCGAGATCACCATCAAGTTCTCCCTGCCCCGCCAGGGCGCCCCGGTCCTGGTCAAGGGCACCGTTGTCCGCACCGTGCCCCCCTCCCACGCGCCTGAAGGCGCCCGCTCCGGCATGGGCGTCCGCTTCACCAACCTCTCCTCCGAAGACTCCGAAAAAATCCGGGCCTACGTGGCCAAAGCCTGATCCCTCCGCCCCGCGTCCGAGCGGGATGAAGGTGGATGTGGACGTGAACGAATAGTAAATGGTAGATGTAATGACTCATGAACTTGTCATACAAATCCACCGGGCACGAATCCAATCGTGCCCTACGATGAATCCGGCGTAGGGCAGGTTTGGATACCTGCCCGAAGCCAAGGTTCGTATGACAAGATATTGAGTCATTACAGGTAGATGCCTACTCGCAATGAAAGCCCTTAACTTACAACTAAGGATCTATCATCTCACCATTTTTCATAAAAGCGAGCCGAGCGATCTGGCGCCTCTGTTTGCGACTCACCCGCGCCCCGGTTTCGGAAATTGCATTTCCTGAACTTTGAAGCAATTGACAAGCCTCGATCCTATGCTATGATGGCCGGGTTCGGCGCCGGTGGTATGGCCTGCCATTCCCGATTCGCGGAGGTAAACCGATGAAGGATGTAATCTGGGAACCCGATGGCGATTACCTGACCAAGAGCAACATTGCCCGCTTCATGAAGAAGCATAAGATCAAGGACTATAACCACCTGATCCAGCGCTCGACCGCGGACGTGGAGTGGTTCTGGAAGGCCGCGCTCAAGGACCTGGGGGTGGAGTGGTTCACGCCCTACACCCGGATCCTGGATATGTCCAAGGGCTTCCCCTGGGCCAAGTGGTTCGTGGCCGGCAAGATCAACATCGTCCACAACATCCTCGACCGCCACCTCAAGAAGCGCGGCCGGCAGACCATGATCCTCTGGGAGGGCGACGACGGCAAGACCCGCTCGCTCACCTACGCGGAGGTCAACGCCGAGGTCTGCCGGGTGGCGAACGGGCTGAAGAAGCTGGGGGTGAAGAAGGGCGACACCGTCGGGATCTACATGCCCATGGTGCCCGAGATCTGCATCGCGCTCTATGCCTGCCTCAAGATCGGGGCCGCGGTGATCCCGGTCTTTTCCGGTTTTGGCAGCATGGCGCTGGCCACGCGCCTGGAAGACGGAGAGGCCAAGGTGCTGTTTACCTCGGACGGCGCGGTGCGCCGGGGCAAGGCGGTGCCGACCAAGGAAGAGGCGGACAAGGCGCTGGCGATGGCCAAGTGCGTGAAGCACGTGGTGGTCTATCGCCGGACCGGGGCCAATGTGCCGATGAAGAAGGGCCGGGATATTTTCTGGGAAGACCTGGTGGCCGGGCAGAAGACCGCCTGCCCCACGGCCAAGCTTCCGGCCGAGCATACCTCGATGATCATCTACACTTCCGGCACCACCGGCAAGCCCAAGGGCACGGTGCACACGCACGCGGGCGCGCTCGCGCAAATGGCCAAGGAGTTGGGCTATTACTTTGACGTGAAGCCGGAGGACGTCTTCTTCTGGGTGACCGATATCGGCTGGATGATGGGCCCCTGGATGATGATCGGGGTGCCGTTCCACGGGGGCCGGTTCTTAGTTTACGAGGGCGTGCCCAACTGGCCGGGCCAGGACCGGCTGTGGGAGGTGGTCGAGCGGAACCGGGTGACCACCCTCGGGATCTCGCCGACCGCGATCCGGCTGATGATGACTTACCCGGAGAGCGAGGTAACCAAGCATGACCTGTCCCGGCTCCGGATCTTGGGCTCGACCGGCGAGCCCTGGGACCCGCATTCTTACATGTGGTTTTTCGAAAAGGTGGGCGGCAAGCGCTGCCCGATCATCAATATCTCGGGCGGCACCGAGATCGTAGGCTGCCTGCTCTCGCCGCTGCCCATCACCAGCCTCAAGCCCTGCACCTTGCGCGGGCCGGGCCTGGGCATGGACATTGACGTGTTTGATGAGGACGGCAAGCCGATCCAGGGCGGGATCGGGCACCTGGTCTGCAAGAAGCCGGCGCCTTCGATGACCAAGGGTTTCCTCAAGGACCCACGGCGCTACCTGGACACGTATTTTTCCCGCTGGCCGAATGTCTGGTATCACGGGGACTGGGCGCTGAAAGATGAGGACGGCTTCTGGTTTTTGCACGGCCGCAGTGACGACACCATCAAGGTGGCGGGCAAGCGCACCGGCCCGGCCGAGATCGAGGCGGCGCTCAACGAGCACGCGGCGGTGACCGAGAGCGCGGCCATCGGCGCGCCCCACGACATCAAGGGCGAGAGTGTGGTCTGCTTCGTGGTGCTGGGGCCGGGTTATGCGCCGTCGGAGGAGTTGCGGGAGGAGTTGAAGGGGCAGGTGGTCAAGCACCTGGGCAAGACCTTGAAGCCGGAAGATCTCAAGTTTGTCAAGGCCCTGCCCAAGACCCGCTCGGCCAAGATCGTGCGGGGCGTGATCCGGCGCCAATACCTGGGCCAGCCCCCGGGGGATTTGGCCTCGGTCGAGAACCCGGAAGCCGTCGCGGAAATCTCGCGGGCGATTTAGCCTCAATTCCGTCCACGTGATCGGGAACGTGAACGATTGAAATTGTCCCCGACCACGACCGCATCTACATTCAAGGGGTTTTAATGGAATTGATTCACAGGTTGATCGAGCTTTTTCTCGATTACTTTTTGCACCTGGACCAGCACCTGGGCGATGTCATCCAGAGTTTTGGGGTCTGGACCTACGTGCTGCTCTTCGCCATCGTTTTCTGCGAGACCGGGCTGGTGGTCACGCCGATCCTGCCCGGCGATTCCCTGCTTTTTGCCGCGGGCACGTTTGCGGGCCTGGGCTCGCTTAACGTCTGGTGGCTGTTCGGCCTGCTCTGCGCGGCCGCGATTCTGGGAGATACCGTCAACTACTGGGTCGGGCACTGGGTGGGACCCAAAGTCTTCACCCGGGAGGACGTCTGGTATTTGAACAAGAAATACCTGGACGAGACCCACCGCTTTTATGAGAAGTGGGGCGCGGAGACCATCATCATCGCCCGCTTCATGCCGATCATCCGCACTTTTGCGCCCTTTGTGGCCGGGATCGGGGCCATGACCTACGGGAAGTTTTTAGCCTACAACGTGATCGGCGGCGTCGCCTGGGTGGCGACCTTTATTTTCGGCGGCTATTATTTCGGCAACATCCCGGTGGTTAAAAATAACTTCTCCCTGGTGATCATGGCCATTATCATCATCTCGGTCCTGCCCGGGATCATCAAGTTCCTGCAGGAGTATCTCCGGGCGCGCCCATCTACCGCCGCCAAATAGATCGTGCTTGTGGAATCTTCGGCTTCAAGCCTCATTCCCCAGGCCTCAGGCCTCTTTCTATCTTCCCGCGGTGGCTTTGAGGAAGGGTTCGAGCTGGGCGAGGAGTTGCTGGCGCCGCGGCTCGGCTTCGGGCACGCGGTGCCAGGTGGACCGGCCGGCCTCGACTTTGATCTCTTTCAGGATCCCCTCTTCGGCCAGGAACTGGAAGGCGTTTGTGTAGAGGAGCCGGTTCAGGGCTTCCCGGCGCTTGAGCCCGCCGGTTTTAAGCTCACGATGGCCGAACTTATCCAGGCGGCTGAAAAGCTCGCGGTCGGGGTAAAAGCCGGCGGCCATCCGCTCGAGATAGTTGAAGACCAGCCCGTAGGCTTCCAGGAAGTTGGCGAGCATCCCGCCAAAGTAGGGCAATTCCTGCCGGCCCTTGGCGGTGAGATCGAACACTCGGTTGAGGTCCCCCCCCACCTCGAAGTGGCGGGCGCGGTCAAAAAAGCTCATGGCGTTGGAGTGGTGGCTGGCCTCGGCTTCGGGCGGGTCGGAGACGAACTCGAAGCGCAAGAGGTGTTTTAAAAAGTTGCATTTTCTCTCCAGCTCGGCTTCGGACATGGGGCCTTGACCGTTGCTTAAGAGAGTGGTGGCCCGCAGCGCGGCCGGCAGGAAGAAATGGAAGGCATGGTTCCTATAAATCTCCAGGCTCAGCCGCTGGTCCGAGCCGACCGTGTAAAGCCGCTCCTCCCCCTCCTCTTCCTCCTCGCACTCGATCAGCTTGCGCTGGCAGAGCAGCTCGACCGCGTCGTCCATGGCCCGGGTCAAGTTTTCAAAAGTCTCGGCCAGGGGCGCGTCCTCCTCCAACAGATACTGGTAATAGAGCGCAATCGCCTCGACCAGGTGGGAGTGGGGGATGCCGGCCCGGGTGCCGCTTAAGAGCGCCGCGGCCACCAGGCTGATGGGCGTGACCACGCTATGGTAGTTGATGCCGGTGATGATCTGGCTGGCCAGCCCCTCATAGAGGTCGCCGTTTTTCAGCTCCACCCCTTCCTGGCTCTGCAGGTATTCTTTGAGGCTGATCGGCTCGCCGAAGCGGAGATACATGTGCCCGTAGCGCTGCCGGATCAGGTTGCGGTTGCGCAGCATCTCCAGGAGACGGTTGCGTTCCGGCTTGACCCCGTGCATCTCCTTCAGGTATTCGCCTTCCTCCAGGATCTGGTCGTAAACAATCCCCACCGGCATGAAGGTAACGTCCTCCGCCGCGCCCTTCTGAAAGGCCTGGACCAGGTATTTAACCACCCCCAGCTTGGGCAGCAACAGCCGGCCGGTGCGCGAGCGGCCGCCCTCGATAAAAAACTCGATGTTATACCCCTCTTGGAGCAGGGCCTTCAGGTATTGCACCACCACCGCGGCGTAGACCCGGTTGCCCCGGAAGCTGCGCCGGATGAAGAAAGCGCCGGCCTTGCGGAAGATGGTGCCCAACGGCCAAAAGTTGAGATTGATCCCGGCCCAGATATGGGGCGGGATCATGTCGTTGGCAAAAAGCAGGTAGGAAAGGATCAGGTAGTCCACGTGGCTTTTGTGGCTGGGCACGTAGATCAGGGGATGGCGCTTGGCCGCTTCCCGCACCCGTTTCAGGTCGGCCGGGTCGAAATGGACGCCGTCGAAGAGGTTGTTCCAGGCCCAGGTCAGGACCAGGTAAAGGAACTCGATCATGGTCTGGCTGTAGTCCGCGGCCATCTCGTCCAGGTAGCGGGCCGCTTGCCGCCGGACCTCCAAGAGCGGCCGCTCCTCCAGCCGGGCGATCCCGCGCAGCTCGCGGTCCAGGTCCGGGTCGCGGAGCACCTGTTCCAACACCTGGCTGCGCGCCCGCACCATTGGACCCTTGATCACCCGCTTCTGCCGCTCCATGTGCCCGAGCACGTGCTCGCGCAGTTCGTAAGCCAGTTGGTCGTCCAGGATCCCCGGCCGCTGGTCGCGCTCGAGAAATTGCCCGATCGTCAGCGGGTCCGCCATTTCCACAAAGGCCCGGCCGCTGTAACGGAGATATTGCGCGATCTTGCGCAGCTGGCCGGGACGATCCTTGACGCCGAAGAAGATATCCAGGATTCCCCGCTCTTCCCGGTCCGGGGCCTTTTCGAACACGATCATCAGCGGGACCAGGATCAGGGTCTCGCCCCGCTTGCGGTAAAGCCGGATCAGGTTGTAGATCGGGTCCTCCTCCGGGTAAATGAACTGCTGAAGCAGGTTCTTGGGATTGATCAAAAAGGTCACAAAGCCGGCGCCCTCATCCAGGCGGTTGCGGTAGTAATTGTTGCGGAAGGGATCCGGCAGTTGAAAGTAATTCAACCAATGAATCAGGTAGGAGAGCAGGATGCGAAGCTGCCGGAAAAAGGGTTGAAAAATGAAGAGGGAAAGGCCATAGGCAATCTCGGGCAAGGGCAGGCCCTGGCCGCGCAACCGGTAGTAAAGGAAAAGAAAATCAATCGAGCTGCGGTGCTTGAGGGCATAGATCACCCGCCCTTGGTTGGCCAGTCCGCGAATCCGCTCCAAAACCTCCGGGTCCACCCGGACGCGGTTAAAGAAGCGACCGAAGAGCCAATCTTGAAGCCGGCCGAGGCGGGCGGGGAGTTCGGTGCCGTAGTAATTGAGATGCCCGGCCAGCAGGTGCTGGATCAGCCATTCCAGTCGTTGGGGGCGGGAAGGAGGATGATTCATGATGCGGATCCTTGCCCGAATCTTAGCAAAATCAGCCTCGATTGCAAGCCCGACAGCCTGAAGGATGAAGGGTGAAGGGTGAACCTCCCACCTTCATCCTTTAACCTTCATCCCGTGCCCGGTGGAAGCGGCGGAAAAGGGCTTGGCCCAGGATGCCGCTGATCGCCAACGCCAGGGTGAAAAAGGTTATGGCCCGGCCCCATCGGTAGCTCTCGGGCTGGTAAGCAAACTCCACCCGGCTCTCTCCCGGTCCCACGGCTACGGCCCGCACCAGGTAGTTGGCGCGATAGACCTTGGTCGGCTTCCCGTTCACCCAGGCCTTCCAGCCCGGGAAATAAGCATCGGCCAGAACCAGCCAGGCCGGATGTTCACTCCGCACCCGAAGCTCCACCCGGCCCGACTCATACCGCACCACCTCGGCCGGAGCAAAGCTTCCACCCTCCATGTCCACGGGCAAGGTATCCGAAGTGATCAGGACCACCTCTTGTTTCAAATCCAGGTTTAACAACCGGGCCACCGCCTCTTCCTCCGTGGGCACGGCCCGGGCCTGCGGCACCAGGTAAGCGCGGGGAAAATAACCTTCCAGAAGTAACAGACGGAAGTTGTCCGCCTGGTCATAGGCCACGGGTTTGGCCTCGGGGTGGTGGTCGAACATGGACCAGTCGTAAGCCACCAGCGCATACTTGATGTTGAACGACTTGAGCAGGGGCACGGTCATGGCCCCTTCCCAGAGCCGACTGATCCCTTCGAGCATGGCCGGGGTATAGCCGGTCATCTCTTCAATGCCATAGACCAGGTTCCAGTTGGGTTTGAGTGTGTCCTTTTGCCAGATCCGCTGTGCGATGTGGATAGGCAAAGCCGTGTCACCCAGGGGCTCGTAGGAATACTCCACGCGGCGGTCGCGGAACGTGCGGAATTTTTCCGAGGGGTCGGCTTGGTGCTCTCGGATCAACTCCGCGGCTTTGGAGGGCGTGGTGTAAAGCCAGTCCGGGGCCGTGGGCACCAGGGGACGGCCGGCGGTGTAGAGGTCGAGCGCGGTGATCGCCAGCAACAGCGGGGGAAGCCCTCTTCGCCGGCTGGTTTTGGCCCGCATTACCAAAAAGGCCCCGGCCAAGACCAAGGCGACCGCGGCCGTCCGGGCCAGGGCAAAGAGCAAAGCGTCGGTGGCATCGGCGGAACGGATGTGGCCGACCCGGGGCTGGCGCAAGAAGGTTGCAAACCCTCTTTCCATGACGTCCTGGCCCAGCCAGCCGAAAAGGCCCAAGGCGATGAGCAGGGCCAGGAAAACGAGCGCGATCAGGCGAAAGCGCCGGCCGGGAGGGAAGTGTTCGAGGAAAGAGTGGGTGCCGATTCCGGCCAGGGCGGCCAGGCCGAAGCTGAAGGGCGCCAGGTATTTTTCCGGGTAGCGGAACAGGCGCAGGCCGGGCACCAGATGATAGGCGAGGCTATAGAAAGGGGTGTAGCGGCCCAAGGCTAAAAGGAGTGAGACCAGGCCGAGGAGAGCGAAAAAATAAGCCTGGGGGTTGCGGCTGCGCAAGGCCAGGGCCGCGGCGAGGAGCGGCCAGAGACCCAGATAGAGGCCCATGGTCCAGGGCAGGGGGAAGCACCAGTCGGTCATAAAGCCGCCCCAAAAATGATCTTCGGGCCAGGGCAGGCCCCAGAGGTTGGGCCAGACCAATTCAAGGAGGCGCAGGGGATAAAACGACCAGCAGGTGCTTTGCTCCAGGAGCAGGCCGTGGGCGCGTTCGGTATGAAGGGTGAACTCCCAGGAAGGGAGGAACTGGATCATGCAGAGGCCCAAGGCGAAGAGGAGCGAGACGGCGAGGAGGGAGAGGGTTTTCCGGAGGGGGGTCTTGGGGGTGGTCGCGGCGCGCTCTCCCGCGCCCCGCTTCGCGAAGAGCGCATAGAAAAGCCCCATCACGGCCGCGAGGCCGGCGCCCTGGGGTTCTCCGGCCAGGAAAGGGAGGGCGATGCTCACTCCGGCGGCCAGGGCCCAGCGGAAATCTAAAGCCAGGACCGAGCGGCGAAAGCAAAAGAGCGCCCAGGGGAAATAGCAGGGCGAGATCAGGTAAATCAGGTTAGTATGCTGAGCCACCAGGTAGCCGGAGAAAGCGAAGCTGATGGCACCGAGCGCGGCCGCGGCCGGTCGCAGGCGGAGGTCCCGCAGGAGCAGATACATCCCCACGCCGGCCAAGGGGTAATGGAACAAGAGGTAGTAGCGCAAGCCCTGGAGCGGAGAGAGGAACAGGAAGAGGACGTTGAGGGGATAGAAGCAAGCGGTGGCCAGTTCGGCCAGGAAGGGCATCCCCATCAAGGGGTATGGGTTCCAGAGCGGGATCCGGCCCTTATGCAGGTGCTCGGCCAAAAACACTTTCATGGGATAGAACTCGTGGAAGATGTCGCGGAAGTAAGGCATCTCCCGCAAGGCGAAATGGAAGAAGAGGAGTGCCAACGCCGGCGCGGCCAGGAGCGCGAGCGCGATCTCGCTGCGGCGCAGGACCGGGGCCGGCTGATTCATGGCGCCCCCGCCAGGGCACCAGGTCTCCGCCCGCCGGCGGGCCGCTCGGAAAGCCAAGGATTTGTAATCCGTCCCATTCGATGCTAGCATATAACAAAATCAGGCGAATGCTCAATTGACAAGCACCCGCCGAGAGGGAAAGGAAAACGAGTGAATCCAGAAGACAAAACCTACGGCTTTCGATTTGTCTGCAAAGACTTTGAGATCGAGATCCGAGGCGACCAGAGATTTGTCGAAAAGACCTTGGGCCGCTACGAAAACAAAGTGATGCAGAAACTCCGGGAGTTTTTGCCCCACGGCCCCTCCCCTGAGCACCGCGAGCCGGAGGCTCCCCGCCCCCCGGCTCCGGCTCCAGCTCACCACCCGCCCGCTCCTTCAGCCGAAGCTGCCCCCGCCCAGCCCGGCGGCGAAAAGAAATCCCGCCACCGCCGGGGCCGGGGCCGGCGCGGCAAGCGCCATCGGGAAAGTCAGGAGACCGCGGCTTCACGAATAGAACACGAACCCCAACCCGTGAGCGCGATGCCTCTGTTGCGCAAAGAGGGCGCCGCGCCGGAGGCGACCCTTCCCTTCAGCGAAGGGCCGGCGCTTTTGGAGGAACCGGCGGCCCCGGCCTTCACCCATCCCCCTTTGGAAGACGTGCGGCCGGCCGCCACCGACTTTCCGGTGCGCCGGCGGACGCCCAAGGTGGAACCGAGGGCGCTGAAGGCGCTGTTGGAGGAAAAACGGCCCCGCACCCACCACGACCGGATCATGCTGATGGGCTTTCACCTGGAAAACGCGGCCGGGGGCTCGGACTTCACCGCCGAAGAATTGACGGGGTGTTACCAGGCCGCGAACGAAAACCCGCCCGCCAACCTCACCCAGGTGCTCAACCACGCCACCCGCAGCGGCTTCATCCTCCGCCACGATCAGGGCCGCCTCCAGCGGTTCAAGCTCTCGGCGCGGGGAAGGCGCTACGTCGAAGACGGCATGAAATTGCTCTAACTCTTATTTCATCATTGAATAAGCAGAGGCTTCCACCGGACCCGCGGCCCGGGTGCGGGAGTGGAGGAGAAGTCCTTAGTGCTTCGATTCGCAAATACGATGATATATCATTTCTGCTTGCTTGATGAGTTTGCTCGCCCAGCCCTCGGCCGTGAGCTCGGGCCGAACGGCACTAAGTCCTGAGTAAATAAGTTCGACTTCGGCGAGCTCAGCCGAGCCGTCATCGAACTTATGAATCGAAGGACTTAGGCGGCGGTGGGAGGAGAAGGCTCCAACTCGGCCCGGTTGACCTTGGCCTCGTTCGAGTCCGGCGGGAAGTGATAAATGATCTCCTGGCGGACCCGGTCCATCAGGGTCTCCTTGCTCTGCAGATCCACGCCGGCGGTGCTTACCGGCTCGGCCACCGCCATCCGCACCCGGGTGCGGGCAAAGCGGTAGGAGCCCTTGGGCATCATCGGCCGGGTGCCGGCGATGCTGATGGGGATGATCGGCACCTGGGCCTTGACCCCCAGGACAAACCCGCCTTTCTTGAACGGCCCCAGCCGATGGTCGGGAGAGCGGGTGCCCTCGGGAAAGACCAGCACCGAGGTGCCCCGCTGGATTTTCTCCGCGGCTTGGTCCAGGGCCTGGAACGACTGCTGGCGGTTCTCCCGCTGGACGATGATATGCCCCGAGGCCCACATCGCCTGGCCGAAGACCGGGATGTAAACTAAAATCTTCTTGGCCACGAACCGCACCGGCACCGGCAAAAGCGCGGCCAGGCAAATCACGTCGAAATAGCTCTGGTGGTTGGTCATGTAAATGGCCGGACGGCCGGGATCGAGGCGGTCCAGGCCCGCGATCGTCACCGGGTTGCGGCTGGCCCAGATGATCAGCCGGGCCCAGGCCCGGGAGATCGGATGGTAGCAGCGACTGCGCCGGTCAAAGGGAACGGTCAAGACCAGGAGCGTGCCGCAGGTGAACGTGAAGAAGATGAGCACGGCCCACATGTAGATGGTATAAAGCATTCTCCGTCCCTCTTGTATTATATAAGAGGGTGTGTTAGTTTCAAAGTCTGGCATAACTCCGAAAAGGAAGCAAACTCGCGCAGAGCAGAAGGAGGCAGGCATGGGCTCGTTAAACCGAGTAATTCTGATCGGAAACCTGGGACGCGATCCCGAGGTAAAGTATCTTCCTTCGGGTCAGGCCGTGGCCAATTTCAGCATCGCCACCAACGAGGTCTGGCAAGGCAAGGACGGCAAAAACGAAGAGCGCACCGAGTGGCATCGGATCGTGGTCTTTGGAAAGCCGGCCGAAAATTGCGGAGAATACCTTTCCAAAGGTCGCTCGGTCTGTGTTGAAGGCCGGCTCCAAACCCGGGAATGGGAGGACAAGAACCAGCAGAAGCGCTCCACCACCGAGGTAGTGGCGTTCCGGGTCATCTTTCTCGGCAGCAAGGGTGGAGGCGGCGGCAAGGAAGCCGCGGCCGAAGAGGAAATCGTCTATGATAAACCCCCCCGGGGAGGAAGCGAAGAGGATATTCCCTTCTAGTGCTCCGTCCATTTTGTTTTGACGGATGGGTTCGTAGGGGCGAATCTCGTATTCGCCCAAGATCGAAGGGGCGATCACCAGGATCGCCCCTACCCCGCATCCAACCATCCTATTCATCGTTACAAAATGGACGGAGCACTAGACCTGCGACCGCTGCTTTTCGAGATGGAACTGCTCCGGGTTCTTCATGGACCAGACTCAGGCCCACGCCATTCGCAACCTGTTGCAGAAGCTTAAGCTCAACGGGGTTATCGTTTCCGGGCTGCCCAACGTCCGCTACCTGAGCGGCTACACCGGCTCCGACGCCACCCTCTGGCTTTCGGCGCGCGTCCGCCTGCTCTTCACCGATTCCCGCTACACCACCCAGGCACGGGCCGAGGCGCCGGATTTCCAGGTGATCGAATACCGCCGCAAGGCGGAGGAGATCTGCCAGGCCCTGAAGAAGCGGGGCGTCGAGCGCGCCGGCTTCGAGTCGGGCCGCCTCACCCATGCCCTCTACCGCGAATACCGCCGGCACCTGCGGGGCGTCAAGCTCACGCCGCTCCGCCAGGAGCTCGAGCGGCTGCGGGCCAAGAAGAGCGATTCCGAGCTCCAGAAGATCCAGCGCGCCGGCGAGATCGCCCGTCAAGCCCTCACCCGGGTCATGCCCATGCTCAAGCCGGGCGTACGCGAGCGGGAGGTCGCGCTCGCGCTCGAGCACCTGATGAAGCACCTCGGCGCCGAGCAGGTGCCGTTTCCCGCCATCGTGGCCTCCGGCCGGCGGGGCGCGCTCCCGCATGGCGTGGCTTCCAATAAAAAGCTCAAGGCCGGAGAGCTGGTCACCCTCGATTTCGGATGCAGCTACCGGGGCTACAACTCCGACCAGACCCTGACCCTCTGCCTGGGCGAGCCTTCGGCCAAGCAGAAGCGGATCTACGAGGTCGTCCGCCAGGCCCAGGCTCGGGCCATCGCCGCGATCCGGCCGGGGGCGAGCCCGCGGGCGGTGGACGCGCGCGCGCGCGATTACATCCGGGAGCAGGGGTTCGGCGAATATTTCGGCCACGGCCTGGGACACGGGGTGGGCCTGGAAGTGCACGAGGAACCTTATTTAAACTCGCAGGCTAAGGGCCGGCTGGAAGCGGGCATGGTGGTGACCGTGGAGCCGGGCATCTACATCCCGGGCTGGGGGGGCGTGCGGATCGAGGACATGGTCGCGGTTACCGCCACCGGCGCCCGCGTGCTCACCCAGTCCTCCGGCCCGCTCCGAGTCTGCGCGATTTAACGGAGCCGACCATCTTCCTTCATCCCTCCTCTTGTGCTATCATATCTCGCCTTACTTGGGAGCACGATTGATTAGACAGCAAGGATCATCGGCACGAATGGTAAGGGCACGGCATGCCGTGCCCCTACGGGGTTCGCCAACTTTGGCGATTGTCCAACATATCGTGCTCCCATTAGTAACTTCGGAAGAATTGATCCCCATTAAGGAGTAAAGAGACGATGGCTGTTATTGACACCTCGGAATTTCGCAAGGGACTCAAGATCGAGCTGGAAGGGGAGCCCTTCGTGATCGTGGACTTCCAGCACGTCAAACCGGGCAAAGGCTCCGCCTTTGTCCGCACCCGGCTCAAGAGCCTGGCCACCGGCAACGTGCTGGAGAAAACCTTCAAGTCCGGCGACAAAGTGGACATGCCGGACCTGGAAGAGAAGACCATGCAGTTCATGTATGCCGACGGCGACGGCTTCCACTTCATGGACCAGAAAACCTACGAGCAGATCACCCTGGACCGAGAACACCTGGCCGACGCCGCGCTCTACCTGAAAGACGAGCTGGTGGTCCGGGTCCTCTTCCACAACGGCGCTTCCCTGGGGGTGGAGCTGCCCACCTTTGTCGAGCTGAAAGTAGTGGAGACCAAGCCCGGGGTGCGCGGCGACACCGCCACCGGCGGGACCAAACCGGCGACCCTGGAGGGCGGGGTGGTGGTGCAGGTGCCGCTGTTTATCAACCAAGGCGAGATCATCAAGGTGGACACCCGCGACGGCACCTACGTCGAGCGCGTCAGCAAGTAACTTTCTGCCCTGCCTTTTCCAGTTTCCAGTCCCCTAATATTGAGACTTGCATTAAGAATGGAACGACCGGCCTCGATTCCCCCTCACCCCAAACCCTCTCCCCCAGCGGGGGAGAGGGGAGGGTGAGGGGGAGAAATGTTCCATTAATTTGACGAAACTCAATAAAAGGAGCTGTAAATCCCGGGTCCTTCCCGGCCTTTCGACCCGATTTCCAGCCGGCTCGCTTGACTTCGCGCAAGCGGCTTGCTATGGAAAGACTGGCAGCGAGGGGCTTTCCCACTTCGCCGGACGTGTCATCCTCTGGCCGATAGCTCCTGGCGCCGTTTGCCGGTGCCGGACAGACTGAAGCGGTATTTTCGGAAAAGGAGGTCAAGATGATTTCATTTACCCTGGACGAGGATCAACGGCAGATCCAGGACATGACGCGCAAGTTCGCGGCCGAGGAGTTGCGCAAGATTGCCCGGGACTGCGACGAGAAGGGCGCGGTGCCCGAGGAGCTTCTGGCCAAGTCCTGGGAGCTCGGGCTGGTCACCAACGCCGTCCCCGAAAAATACGGCGGCTATGCTTTCGCCCGCTCCATCGTGACCGGCACCATCATGGCCGAAGAGCTGGCTTACGGCGATTTGAGCCTGGCCCTGGCCATCACCTCGCCGGCGCTCTTTGTCATGCCGCTGATGGAGATGGGCACCGAGGAGCAGAAGGATAAATATTTGCCCGCGTTTTGTAAAGGCTCGTTCCAGGCCGCGACCCTGGCCCTGATGGAGCCGCGGGTCCAATTCCACGTGGGCGACCTGCGCACCACCGCGGTGGACGACGGGGACAAGTTCCTGCTCAACGGCGAGAAATGCTGCGTGCCCCTGGCCGATCAGGCCGAGTGGGTCCTGGTCTTGGCCGCCTCCAACAAGGGCGCCGGACCGGCCGGGGTGGACGCTTTCATCGTGCCCAAGGGGACCCGGGGCATGAAGGTGGGCGAGCGGGAATGGTATATGGGCATCCGGCCCCTGCCCGTGTTCCCGCTGAGCTTCGCCGATTGCGAGGTGCCCAAGGAGAACCGCCTGGGCGGCACCCGGGGCATCAACTACATGCGGCTCATTAACCTGAGCCGGATCATCCTCTCCGCCATGGCCGTGGGCGTCAGCCGGGCCTCCCTGGATTATTGCCTCACCTACGCCAAGGAGCGCTATGCCTTTGGCGAGCCCATCGCCAGCCGGCAGGCCATCGCCTTCATGCTGGCGGAGATGGCCATGGAGACCGACGGCATGCGCATCCTCAACTGGAAGGCGGCCTGGAAAGCGGACCGGGGCGAGGACTGCACCAAGGAAGCTTATCTGTCCCGGTCCTACGCCGCGGCCCAGACCATGAAGATCACCGACTACGGGGTCCAGGTCCTGGGCGGCCACGGTTACATCCGCGAGCATCCGGTGGAAATGTGGCTGCGCAACGGCCGCGGGTTCGCCACCTTGGAAGGATTGGCGATGGCGTGAAGAAGGCGTCAGGCTTTAGGCGTTAGGCTTTAGACTAAAAGGAGGATGGTGATGATTGACTTTGAATTACCCCCTGGGGCGAAACTAGCCAGGAAGATGGTGCACGGCCTGTCCGAAGGCACCTTCCGCAAACTCTCGCGCTACTACGACTCTTACGAGCACGAGCATGAAGAAGTGAAAGAGCTCAAGGCCATGGCCCCGATGATCCGGGGTGGCGGCGGCCTGGGCGGCGGCGCGAAGAAGGAAAAGCCCAAGGACGGGGCGCCGAAAGCGGAGAGGAAAGGCACCGGCGGGGCCAGCCTGGTGGCGGTGGTGGCCGCGGAAGAGCTGGCCTGGGGCGATGCCGGCCTGATGCTGGCCGTGCCCGGCGGGGGCCTGGGCAACGCGGCTATCAACGCGGTGGCCACGCCCGAGCAAAAGGAGCGGTTCGGCACCCGCTTCGCCGCCATGGCCATCACCGAGCCCGGCTTCGGCTCGGACTCGAGCGCCGTGGCCACGACCGCGGCGCTGGACCAGAAGACCAACGAGTGGATCTTGAACGGCGAAAAGATTTTCGTCACTTCGGGCAAGCAATGCGACGTGGTGGTGGTCTGGGCCACCCTGGACAAGAGCAAGGGCCGGCCCGCGATCAAGAGTTTCGTGGTGGAAAAGGAGCGGCCGGGGATCAAGGTGACCAAGCTCGAGCACAAGCTGGGCATCCGCGCCTCGGATACCGCGTCCATCGTGCTCGAAGACTGCCGCATCCCCTACGACAACATCCTGGGCAGCGCCGAGATCAAGCCGGAAGAGGGCTTCAAGGGCGTGATGAAGACCTTTGACAACACCCGGCCGTTGGTGGCCTCCATGGCCCTGGGCGTGTCCCGGGCCGCGTTGGATTTCACCATCGAGACTCTGGAGAAGGACGGCATCCGCGTCCGCTACGACGCCGCCCCGCACCAGATGACCGCGGTGGAAAAAGAGATCGCCGAGTGCGAGGCCAACCTGGAGGTGGCGCGGCTCTTGACCTGGCGGGCCGCGACCATGATGGACGAGGGCTTGCGCAATTCTTTGGAGGCGAGCATGGCCAAGGCCAAGGCCGGCCGGGCCGCGACCCTGGTCACCCAGAAGTGCGTGGAGCTTTTAGGCCCGCTGGGTTACTCGACTAGGTGGCTGGTGGAAAAGTGGATGCGGGACTGCAAGATCAACGACATCTTCGAGGGCACCAACCAGATCCAAATGCTGATCATCGCCCGCAACATCCTCGGCTTCGGCCGCGAGCAATTAAAATAAAACATCTGGGGTCAGTGCTAAACTTTAAATTTAATGGCAAAGAGCGAAACTGCGGGTGGCAAATCACAAGCGGATCGGTCTTCCGATAAGTAGAAAAGGAATTTCCTTAAGTTTAAAATTTAGCACTGACCCCCTTTCACAGATCTCCTTGCAACAACAATCCCCGGCAAGCTGGTATCAGCTCCCGGGGACCCTCCAAGAAGTTCCCTTTGCCAATCGTAGTATCGAAGTTATCGCCATTCAAAATGGGGGTCAGTGCTAAATTTTAAATTTAAGTGCCTCCATGATTTTTCGAAGTTTGGGGTCTCGTTTCATCAATCTCTGAAACTGCTTTGCGCCCTGGGAGGCGGCCATGGGGCTGACCCCCAGCTTCGCGCCGACTGGGGTCGGGCCTATTCCGCCCTGCTCGATCAGGTGATAATACAAGGCCAGGCGGGGAGGGAAGTTGCGCCGGCGCCGGAGCAGATCCTCGGAGCGCACCTGAAAAGCCTTGGCCACCCTTGCCACTTCCAGGGGCCAATCCGGATCGCGGCGTGTGCATTGCACAAATGAATGAACGGTCTTGGCCTGGCCCGAGGGCCGATACTTGGCTGCCAGCTCGGCGATGACCTCGCGCGAGCCCAGCACCACGGCCGAGCGGAATTCCTCCCAATCAGCCGGCGTCTGGCCGGCCAGCGCCAGGCATTCCCGCCGGTAGCGCCTGCGTTGGGCCGGCCCGCTCGGGCCGTAGTCAGAGAGTACCTCTTCGGTTCGAAGCCAGGGAAAACGGGAGCGGCCGCGGGTGTAGTCGCGGAAGCTGGACCATTCATATTCGGCCGGGTCTTCCACCACGCCCGCCCGCACCGGATTGAGGTGAAGGTAGATGGACAAGTGCGACCAGTGCGCCTCATCCTGGACCAGCACCGCCCGATACCGCCCCTGGAAGAGATGGCCGGAGCGGCGGTGCCGGCGATGGAAGCGGCAAGTGTAAGTGGCGTTGAGCCATTTCATGGCCTGGCTCAAATTGGCCTCCGGGGTTTGCGCCAGGAGGTGAAAGTGATTGTCCATCAGGCAGAAGGCGAAGAGGTGGAGACGAAAGCGCGCCACCGCGGCGGCGAGCGTGTCGAGGAAGAGCTGTTTGTCGGGCTCGCCCAGGAAGATGGGTTGCCGGTTGTTGCCGCGGGAGGTGACGTGGTAGCGGGCGTCCGGGAATTGGATTCGCCAAGGCCGAGACATGGGGCAAATCTAGCAAGGCGGCTTCGGGCTGTCAAGCGTTAAATTTAAAGTTTAGCACCGACCCCAAGGGCGTTATCGGCCGAAGAGTTTTTCCAGGTCTTTGCGGGGGAAGCGGGCGACGGCCTCGCGTCCGTGGGGGCAGCGGGAGGAAAAGGGGACGGTGTCCATGTCGTTGAGCAGCCGGCGGATTTCCTCGCCGGAGAGGTTCTTGGGGCCGCGGACCACGGCGTGGCAGGCCATGACCGAGAGCACCTCGTCCCGGCGCTCCTCGATCCGGGCCGAACGGCCGAAGCTGGCGATCTCATCGAGGAGGTCGAGCAGGAGCCGCTGCGGATCGGCCGCGGCCAGCAAGGCCGGGACCGCTTTGACCGCGAAGGTGGAACCGCCAAAGGGTTCCAGCTCAAAACCCATGCGGTTGAGTTCGGGAAGGTGGCGGCGCAAGAGGTCGGCCTCCCGCAGGTTGAGTTCGAGGGTGAGCGGGAAGAGCAGGGACTGGGCCAGGATCCGGTCGTTCTGGTATTCCCGGCGCAGCCGCTCGAAGGCGATCCGCTCGTGCGCGGCATGCTGGTCAATCAGGATCAGCGCGTCCTCGGTCTGGGCCACGATGAACATGCCGTGAAATTGGCCGATCACTTCCAGCTCGGAGAAGCGCAGAGGGGGCAAGGCGCCGGCGGCGACAGGAGGGGCCGATGCGGGTTGGGAGGGTTCGGCCGCGGGCCGCGAAGACCGCAAGGGCGGGAGGGAAGGAGCGGACTCGGACGGGGGCTGGTAACGGCGCAGTGCCTCGGCCGCGCGTTCGCGGAAGCGATCGGTCACCGGGTTGGTCATGGCCTCTTCTAACGCCGGCGCCGGGGGGCGGGAAGGAGCCGCCAGCGGCTGGGACGAGCGGGGCTCGAGGGCGGCGCGGACCGACTCCAGCACGGCCTGGTGGATGGGCACCTGCTCGCGGAAGCGGACTTCGTGCTTGGTGGGGTGGACGTTGACGTCCACGCTCGCGGCGGGCAGGTCGAGGAAAAGGGCCACCACCGGGTAGCGGCCTTTGGGGACCAGAGTCCGATAGGCCTCGAGCAGGGCATGGGCGATAAAGCGGTCGCGGACAAAGCGGCCGTTGATATAGACGAACATGCCGCGGCCGCCGGCGCGGGTGTAGTCCGGCCGGGAGACGTAGCCCCAGATGCGCAAGGGTCCTTCGGGCAAAAGGTCGGGAAAGGTGCGGTCGAGCGGGACCAGGTATTCCATGGCCGCGGCGCCGAGGGCGTGGCGCAGGCGTTGGCCCAAGTCCGAGGCGGCCGGGGCTTCCCAGAGGGTGCGGCCGTTGTGGATCAGCTCGAAGTGGACTTGGGGCCGGGCGAGGGCGATGCGCGAGACCCATTCGCTCAAGTGGCCGAGCTCGGTCTCCTGGGTCTTGAGGAACTTGCGGCGGGCCGGGAGATTGAAGAAGAGGTCCTTGACTTCCACGGTGGTGCCGCGGGCCATGCCGACCTCGGCCACTTCCTTGACCACGCCGGCCTCGATCCGGACCCGGGCGCCGACCGGCGAGTCCTGGTCGCGGGTCAACAGCTCGAGGCGGGAGACCGAGGCGATGCTGGGCAGGGCCTCGCCCCGAAAGCCGAGCGAGGCGATGGCGAAGAGGTCTTCGGCCCTCTTGATCTTGCTGGTGGCGTGGCGCTCGAAGGCGAGCAGCGCATCGTCGCGGCTCATGCCTTCGCCGTCGTCCTGGATGCGGAGGCGCCGTCTTCCGCCGGCCTCGACCGCGATGATCACCCGCCGGGCCCCGGCATCCAGGGAATTCTCCATCAACTCCTTGACCACCGAGGCCGGCCGCTCCACCACCTCCCCGGCCGCAATCTGGTTCGCCAGCTTTTCCGGCAATAACTTGATTTTTGCAGGCATGGATGCTAGTCTATAGCAACGTAGTGTAAATTTCCATCTCCAGGATGTCAAGAGCATTCAACCGGTCCAAGTCGGATAGTTGTTCGAGTTGAGGCCCAAGGGGCAACTTTTGTTATCATCGCACAATCCTGGAGAGGAAAAGCCGGAAAGAGGCAAGCATTCGAGATGATAATGTCTCCCGCAAAACTCACGGCGTTTATCCTGGTGGGAATATGGCTTTTGATCGCGGGCTACATCCTCTGGCAATACGTGATCAGGCCCCGGCGCTTGTTGGGAAGGAGATCCTCGCGCCGCCACCGGCGGTCGGGCAGGCGTTGTCCCCAGTGCCAGAACCTGATTGACGTTCGCCGCACGGTGTGCCAGCATTGCGGTCATATTTTTCAAACCGTGCCCAAGCCTGAAGCCGAGGCCAAACCCAAGAGCGGCCAGTCCGGTAAAAAGCACAAGCGGGGCAAGCGGTGCCCGCAATGTCATGCCATGATTAACTATGAGCGCACCGCTTGCCAGCATTGCGGCTTTGTTTTTTTCGAAGCCCGCCAGGATGCACCGACCTCCAACACCTCCCCGCCCATGGGCTCTCCAGGAGATGGGATCTAACCCAAGCTTGCCACCCGACCCTTCTTTCACGCGGGGCCCCAGGCGGAACCTTTCGGCTTTAGCTCCCGGCCTGTTCCTGTTTGGTTTAGCTCTGGCCTGGCGGATGGTTTTCCTCCTGGAGATCCGCTCTTCGCCCCTTTTCCAGTATCCGATTATTGATATGTATTGGCACCGGCTCTGGGCCCAGGAGATCCTGGCCGGGGATTTCTGGGGCAAGGAAGTTTTCTTCCGGGCCCCGCTTTACCCCTATTTCCTGGCCCTGGTCATGGCCGTGGCCGGCTCCGGCTTTTTCTGGCCCCGGCTCCTGCAGGCGCTGGTCGGCTGCCTGGCCCCGGTCTTGCTCCGCCGTCTCGCCCTGGGGTTCGGCCTGTCCGAGCGGAGCGCCCTGGCCGCCGGGGTCATCGCCGCGGTTTATCCCTTGTCCGTGTATTTTGATACCGAATTCCTGATCCCGGTTCTCATCGTCCCCCTGGACCTGGCCCTGCTCCTCTGCCTCGCGCGCCGCCAGCCCGAAGACCCGCTCCGCGCCTGGATCCTTCCGGGCCTCTGCCTCGGCCTCTCCGCCATTGCCCGGCCCTCGATTCTGGTCTTCCTTCCCGGGATCGCCCTCTGGATGCTGCTGATCCTCTTCCGCCACAACGGGAAAGCCTGGGCCGGCCGCCTGGCCGTGCTGGCGGCCGCGATGTTGGCGGTGATCGCTCCGGTCACCCTCCGCAACGCCGTGGTCGGCCATGACTTTGTCCCCATCGCCTCCCAGGGCGGCATCAACTTCTGGATTGGGAACAACCCCCAGGCCGACGGCAAGACCGCGACCGCGGCCGGGCCGGAACTGCCCCGGGGTTCGTATCGCGACAATGTCTGGCTGACTTCCCAGCTCGCTGCGGAGCGGGCCCTGGGCCGCAAGCTCAAGCCCTCGCAGATCTCGGACTACTGGTATCAACGAGGCTGGGAGTTTATCCGCCAGGACCCGGCCGCAGCCTTCACCCTCTTCGGCGAGAAGATCTACTTCCTGCTCAACGGCACCGAGATCCCGTGCAGCCAGAGCATTTATTATTACCGGAACGAAAGTTACTTGTTTCGGGCATGGGTCTGGCCCGGTCCGCTTCAATTCCCTTTTGGCGTGCTGTTGCCCCTGGCCGGGGTCGGGATCTTTTTCAGCCTGCGCCAGCGGAAAAAATTTCTCCTCCTTTACCTCTTCCTCTTGACCTACGGCTTCGGCATCGCGCTCTTTTTCGTCAATGCCCGCTTCCGCATGCCCCTGGTCCCGGTCCTGATTCTCTTCGCGGTCTACGGGATCCAAGAGTGGCGGCAGCGACCCCCGGTTTCAAACCGGGGGCACTATGGGCGGGAGATCGTGCCCCTCCTGTTGCTCGCGGGGCTGCTCGCGCTCAGCAACTCCCATGCCCGGGGGGTGAACCAAGAAGACGAGGCCAAGCCCTATGACTGCATGGGTTCGTGGTATTATGATCAAGGGAAATACGAAGAGGCCCGGGTCATGTATGAGAAAGCTAATGCGAAAAATCCGCGGAGCGCCACCGCCCTGAACAACCTGGGCACGCTCTCTCTGATCCAGGGCCGTGCCGAGCCGGCGCTGAATTACTTTACCGAGGCCTTGCTCCAGGCCCCGGACCAGCCGCTGGTGGTGAACAACCTCGGCCTGGCCTACGAGCGACTGCACCGGCTGGAAGATGCGGAAGCGGCTTTCTTGAAGGCCGTGGACCTGGACCCCAGTTACGAACCCTATTGGAACAACTTGAACCGGGTGCGCGCGGCCCTGGGCAAACATCCGCTGAAATGGCGGCGGCCGGCCCCCCAACCTTCTCCACCCGAGGTTTCTCCATGAATGGAATTCCCGCTCCCCGCCGACCGACCCGGACCGTCCACGTCGGGTCCGTGGCCATCGGCAGCCAATACCCGGTGAAGGTCCAATCCATGACCAACACCCCCACCCATCAAGTCAAGGCCACCCTCGGCCAGATCGAGAGGCTGGCCGAAGCCGGCTGCGAGATCGTGCGGGTCTCGGTGCCGGACGAGGCCGCGGCATTAGCCCTGCCCAAGCTGGTGGCGCACTCCCCGGTGCCGCTGATCGCGGACATCCATTTCGATCACCGGCTCGCGCTCAAGGCCGTGGAGGCCGGCGTGGCCGGGCTCCGCCTCAACCCCGGCAACCTGCGTTCGCCCAAGCAGGTGGCGCTGGTGGCGAGCGCGGCCAAGGACCAGGGCATCCCCATCCGCGTCGGCGTCAACTCCGGCTCGGTGCCCCAGGACCTGCTGAAAAAGTTCGGCGAGCCCACGCCCTCGGCGCTGGTGGAGGCGGCCCTGCGCCACGTGGAGTTGCTGGAAAAGAAGCACTTCTCGGACATCAAGGTTTCGCTCAAGGCGACGGACGTGGCCACCACGGTGGCGGCTTACCGCCTGCTCGCCAAAAAGGTGGACTACCCCTTCCACCTCGGCATCACCGAAGCCGGCACCGCCTTCACCGGCACGGTCAAGTCCGCGATCGGGCTGGGCATCCTCTTGGCCGAAGGCATCGGCGACACCATCCGGGTCTCGCTGGCCGCGGACCCGGTGGAAGAGGTGCGGGTGGCATGGGAGATCCTGAAGAGCCTGGGACTCCGCCGGCGGGGGGTGGAAGTGATCGCCTGCCCCACCTGCTCGCGGGCCGCGTTCGACGTGGCCGCGGTCGCGGGCAAGATTGAAAAGCGGCTGGCCAGCCGCCAGGCGCCGCTGCGGGTGGCGGTGATGGGCTGCATCGTCAACGGACCCGGCGAAGCCACTCTCGCCGACCTGGGCCTGGTCGGCACCAACAAGGGCGTGCTCCTCTACGTCGAAGGCCGTAAAATCAAGCGCGGCATTTTGGCCGAGATGACCGCGGAACTCTTAAAGCGCGCCAAAACTATGTAGGGAATGGGGCTGTTGAAAAGCGACCGTCCGAGGGGCAGTCCGCGAACCGCCCCTCCGACTTCAAGCGCTCTCCCTCTGGGCCAGGCGCTGGATCAGGGTCCAAGCGAACTCGGCGGCGCGGTCGAGGTCTTCGCGGTCCACGTTTGTGAGCACGTCGTCGTGCCAGTGCCAGGGCCAGGGCACGCCGTTCTCGTTCAGGCTCATCAAGGAAAGCACCCGAAAGCCCCGGGCCCGGGGCACCAGGGTGTCGAGGGAGAGGGCGTTGAAGGCCCGGCCCTGCACGTCCTCAAAGGGCTCTTCTTTCGCTATTTCCTCGGCCAGGCGCACCAGCGCCGGGTCGGCGGGGAAGAGCTTGAGCATACCCTCGCCGGTCACGTAAGTGATCCGGCCGTCGCCCAGGTTATCGAAGTTGAGGAACACGGTCTTGGTTTGATCCAGCTCGCGGCCGTGGGTTTTGAGGAAGGCGCTCATGCCGGCCATGCCCACTTCTTCGCAGCCGGTGAGGAGCAGCCAGACCTTCCAGCCGGAGAGCCCGACGGCTTCCTTAATTCGGGAGGCCAGCTCCACCGCCACGGCCACGCCGGAAGCGTTGTCCGCGGCGCCCTGGACCGGCTGGCCGCGGACTTCCCGTTCGACCATGAGACCGGCGCCATAGAGGAAATAGAGGAGCGGCGCGAGCAGGAAGAGATCGAGCGCGGTCCAGGTTTGATGGTTCAAAAGGGCAAAGTAATCGGCGGCGAGGCAGAGAAGGGTGGTGACGATCATGGCCACCGAGACCAGGAAAAGCGGCCGCAGGTATTTGACGGTGCCGGGCGCAAAGGCGAGCGCGGTCTTGGAAGTGTCGTAGTGGGCCACCAGGATGAGGAGGTTCTCGCCGGTCTCGGGCTCGATCCGGCCGAGCACGTTCTGGCTGGGACCGCGGGGCACCAGGTAAGAGAGGGGGCTCCACCAGGTGAGCTGCTCGGCCACAAAGAGCACGGTCCAGAGGACGGCGATCACAAATCCGAAGAGCGGGGAAATGTAATGCACCAGGATCGCGGCGGCAAAGCCGGCGTAAAGGATGAAATAGATCCAGGAGAAAGTGGTGGCCGCGGTAAAGGGCTCGACCGTGACCGCGAGCCCCAGCTTTTTCAACTCTTCGGCGAGATAGTCGGCCGCCTTTTTCTCGGCCGCGGTGGTGGAGGACCGGTGGGGGAGGGCGGTCAGGCCTTCCAGAATCGGGTCCAGCATGGTGGTTTCAGTATAGCTTATCCGTCCGCCCCTGGCAATTCATTTCTTGGAGAAAGCGGTTCCGGCCCGAGGTTATGCTAGAGCCAGATGGAAAGGTATTTCACTTCGGTATAGGCTTCAATCCCGCTGTGCCCCCCCTCGCGTCCCAGGCCGGATTCTTTCATCCCGCCAAAAGGCATCTGGGCCGCGGCCGGGCTGGGGTCGTTGACGCTGATGATGCCGGCCTGCAGCGCCTCGCCCAGCCGAAACGCGGTGGCCAGGTCGTGGGTCAGAATATAGGAAGCAAGACCATAGGGGGTGTTGTTGGCTTCGCGGACCGCCTCCTCCAGGTCGCGGTAAGGGATAATGGGCAGGATCGGCGCGAACGGCTCTTTCTGCATGATCAGCATCTCCCGGGTGATGCCGGTGGCAACGGTCGGCTCGTAGTAATAGCCCTTGCGGTATTTCTCTCCGGCCGGCCGTCTTCCCCCGCAGACAATGGCGCCGTCTTTCTTCTCGATGTCCGCCACCAGCTCTTCCGTGGCCTGGAGCCGGGTCGCATCAAAGAGCGGACCGACTTGCGTCCCCGGCTCCAGGCCCGGCCCGATCCTGAGCGCGCTCGCGCACCGGGCCGCAGCCGCCACGAACGACTCGGCCTTGGCCTCGGGCACATAACAGCGGCTGGGCGAGATGCAGACCTGGCCCATGTTCCGGAACTTGGCGGAGACGGCCCTTTCCGCGGCCTCCTCAATCCCAATGTCCGGGCAGACAATCAGGGGGCAATGGCCGCCCAGCTCCAGGCTCAGCTTCTTGAGCTGCGGCGCGGCCTTGGCCATCAGCTCCTTGCCCACCTCCACCGAGCCGGTGAAGCTGACCTTGCGCACCACCGGGTTCTGCAAGAACTCGTCCGCCACCTCGCCGGGCGGGCCCATGACCAGGTTGGCGACTCCGGCCGGAATCCCGGCGTCCTCGAAACAGCGGAACAGCTCGACCGTGGCCAGGGGGGTCTGGCTGGCGGGCTTGGCCACCGCGGTGCAGCCCACGGCCAGGGCCGGGCCGAGCTTGCGGGAGATCAGGATCACCGGAAAGTTCCAGGGCGCGATGGCGCCGACCACGCCCACCGGGCTGCGGAAGGTGAGCAGCCGCTTCTCGGCCAGGTGCGTGGGCATCCATTCCCCGTAATGGCGCTTGGCTTCCTCCGCCGACCACTCAAACACGTCCGCCGCGCCCTTGACCTCGCCCCGGGCCTCGGCCAGGGGCTTGCCCGCCTCCCGGGTCAGAAGCCGCGCGATTGCATCCACCCGCTCGCGGATCAGGTCCGCCACCCGGCGCAGCTTGGCCGCGCGCTCGTAAACTAAAAGCCGGCTCCAGGCCGGGAACGCCCGCTCCGCCGCGGCGATCGCGCGCCGGGCGTCTTCGCGGTCGCCGTAAGCGGCCTCGGCAAAGACCTCGGCCGCGGCCGGGTCAATAATGCCCAGAGTCTTCTTCTTGGCCGCCTCGCACCAGGCGCCGTCAATGAACAGCAGATACTCCGAACTCACGATCCGACCCCCTTTGCGTTTTCCTGTGCTAAAATAACACGCCCGACGGCAAGGGACAAGGCCTTTCCCTTCCGGATGAACATTTGGGCCGGCCTACCGATCTAATGGTCAAAAGATGGATGTTTCCGGCCATTGCTCCGATGCGACCCTGGTGCAGCAAGCCCGGAAGGGGCAACCCGCCGCCTTCCAGGAGCTGGTCGAGCGGCACCGGCTGACGGTCGCCCGGGTGGTGGCGCGGATCACCCGCCGGCCGGAGTGGGTGGACGACTTAACCCAAGAGACCTTCTTCTCCGCTTATCAAAAGCTCTCGCAATTCGAGGGCCGTTCTTCTTTCCTCACCTGGATCTACCGGATCGCGGTCAACCTGAGCCTGCGCGAGCTGGAAAAAGAACAGGCGCGCCAGCGCCTGCGCCAGGCTTACGCCGAGGCGTTTCCCTCGCCCGATACCTTGATCGTGCCCTGGGGTCAAGGCGGCGAGAAAGTCGTGTTGGACCGGGAAGCGCAAAAGGCGGTGCGCAAGGCCCTGGACCAGCTTGACCCGGAACACCGCATCGTCCTGGTGCTCCGTTATTTGGAGGACCTCTCCTCCCCGGAGATCGCAGCGATCCTGCAGATCCCGGCCGGCACGGTGCGCTCGCGCTTGTATCACGGCCGGTTTAAGCTCATGCAACTGCTCCTTCCGGCCCGGGAGCGGCCGGCGTCCCCCAAAGCAAAGGACATTCCCCATGAAATGTGAAGAACTGCGGCTGCAACTGGTGGACTACTTCGACGGCGAACTGACGCCGGCGGAGCAGGAGGCCCTGGCCTCGCACCTTCAGGCCTGCGCCGCCTGCCGGGAGCTTGCGGCCAAGCTGGAGAAGAGCCTGGCGGTGTTCCAGGCCGTGGCTTTGGCCGAGCCTGCTCCCGGAGAGCCTGCCTTCGCGCTCCCCGAAGAGGAGGCCCGGCCGACCCGCTTCTCCCGCCGGCTGGTCGGCTGGCTGGCCCTGGCCGCGACCTTGATCTTTATCCTCGGCGCCGGAGTCTATCTCCGCCTCCAGTCCTCGACGCCGCCGACGGTGGTTTTAGAGCCGGCGGTGCTCGTGACCGGCGAGAACCTGGACGCCTCGATCTCGGACAAAAGTTTTGTGCTCCACGGCCACGGCATCTCGCAGCGAAACCACCTGGACCTGAAGCTCTGAGGTGATCATGAAAAATCCCTTTCCCTGCCGGACGCTGGTCGTCATCGGCCTTTGCTTCGGCCTGGTATTGGCGACTGCCCCGGCCCCAGCCGCCGAGAGCGTGCAAGCGCGGGGCAACCTGGAAATCCCGCGGGGCCGGGAAGTCGGGGACGTGGTGGTGGCCGACGGCAACGTGCGGATCGGGGGCACGGTGCTGGGCTCGGTTTACGTGGCCGCGGGCGATGTCTTGCTTGCGCCCGGCGCCCGGGTTCAGGGCAGCCTGACCGTGATCGGCGGCGACGCCTGGGTCTCGGCCGGGGCGAGGGTGGACAAGGGAATTTATATTTTTGCCGGCCGGGCCCACCTGGAAGAGGGAGCGCAGATCGCGGGCGAAGTGCAGGTGGTGGAAAAGTCGGCTTCCCTCACCCCGCCAAAGATCGCGCTCCTCAGCCGCTACCTGCTCCTGGACCGAGTAGTGCCCGGCCCGTCTTTTTCCCTGGAGCAACTGGCTAACCTGGACCTGGCCAAGCTGCGCTTGCGGAAGACCTCCTTGGAGAAAGTCGCCTACCTGGACCTGGGCAGACTGGGCAAGAGGCCCCTGGAGTTCCGGGAAGTGCTCGACGCCCGGGAGCTCCGCGCCGACCGCGCCCGGATCACGGTGATCAAATTCATCAACCCGGCTGCGGCCGAGGGGTTTTGGGATTCCTTGCGCGAATTGCCCGAGGACCAGATGAGCAACTCGGTCCATTCCAGCCTGGGCGAAGGCGCGCACTGGTATTTCCGCTGCAGCGGCAGGGCCGATTTGTTGTGGACCCGGGACCAGTACCTAATCGCCATCCAAAGCGGCTATTTTCACGACGATCATTTCAGCCCCGATCAACGCAGGCCCGTCGAGCGCTCCCATGATTCGCCGCGGACCCGGGACCAGCATCCGGCCGCTCATGAAAACCGCCGGTCCCATGACGACGATCATCTGCTCGCGGGCCAATGGGGACCGCTGGAGCGCACCCGCGACCAGGTCCGGCAAGCGCTGGAAGCGTTGTTCCGGCAATCCAGTCAGCCCGAATTAGAAGGAGGGGAAAAATAATGAAGTGGAAACACGTGGGCAGATTTCAAATCATGACCGTCGGTCTCGCGCTCAGCCTGGTCTTGCTGCCTGGGTGGAGGCTGGCCCGGGCCGAGGAGCCGAACTACGAAAAGAGCGATGATTTCGAGAAGAGCAAAGAGGAGTTCGGCCGGGAGAAGCCTCCGGTGGACGTCCGCCTGGGTGAGAAGAAAGAACATCACGCGAAGCCGGCCAAGGAGCGCAAGACCCCGGCCTGGCTCAAGGGCAAGACCGTGGGCGGCTGGGGCGGCCCGACCGTGAACTACCTGGGGTTGGACCTGGACGTGTTTGAGCCGCTCACCGAGGGCCGCGGTCTCAACGAGTTTCATCACGATACCTGGCTGATCGGCGGCATGGGCGTGGGCCGGATCGGACCGGTGCGGATCGGCGGCATGGGTTTTGGCGACAGCCAGAGCCAGCGCAAGACCGTGGCGGGGGACGAGCGCAAGGCGACGATTGACCTCGCCGGGGGCGGAGGGATCCTGGAGTTGGAGGGAGACCTTCTTCCCAAGGTGGGCCTTTTCGGCGGGGCCATGCTCGGCGGCGGCAACATCCGCCTCTCGGCCCGAGGCGCGGACCTGACCGACCAGGAATGGGACGAGAGCGAGACCTTCTTCCTGGCCTATCCTTACGGGGGCCTCACCGTGAAGGTCCTGCCCTTCATGCGCCTGGAGGCCACCTACGGCTGGCTGTTCTTCGATTATTCCCCGGGCGGCGCGGATTACGCGCCCGGGCCCGGCGTCAAGGCCGTGGACGGCTCGCTGTCCGGCGCCGGCACCGCCCAGGTGCGGCTGCTCTTCGGATACGAGACCAAGCTGAAGTAGCGAAGCCCTCTCCTTTCCCGGCGGCAGGACAGGTCCTCCCGGAGGACCCGGGAAAGTCCGCAACCGGCCCCCGGCTCTGAAAAGCCGAGGGCCGGCGCATTTCCCAGGGTCCGGATCTTTCGCCGAACCCAAAGAGCTCCGGGGTTCGACATATAGGCCTTACAGAAACAATCTGGCTCCGGCCGGTCTTCTCTGCTGTAGCGGAACATTACACCCTCGCCGATGTTTTCCCCAACCGGCAGACGGTATATCGCATTCGCTACCAACCGCCCTAAGCAAAATCTTTGCCCAAACCCAATGAAATAGTTTATAATTTTAAGAACAAGCCCATGATTGCCATTATCGGCGCCGGTCTGGCGGGATTGTCCGCGGCTTATCATCTCAAGGGGAAAGAGTTTCGCCTCTTCGAGAAAGAAGCTCGCCCGGGCGGCCTGGCCCGCACCGAAAAGCAGGACGGCTTGCTTTTTGATCGCGCCGGCCACCTGCTCCATTTCCGGGACGCGAAGGTCAAGGGCTGGGTGCAGGAGCTGCTCGGCGACAACTGGCTGGCGCACGAGCGCCGCGCCACCATCTTCTCCCAGGGGGTCGAGACGCCTTATCCCTTCCAGGCCCATACCTACGGCCTGCCCAAGGAAACCGTGCGGGACTGCGTTCAGGGATTCCTCGAGGCCTGCCTCCAGGCCGAGCGGCACCTCCCGGCTCCCGACGACCTGGCCGGATGGTTCCTGCACACCTTCGGCGAAGGCTTTGCCCGCCACTTCTTCTTCCCTTTCAACTACAAACTCTGGCGCCGCGATTTGCGGGAGATGACCGCGGACTGGGTCAGTTGGTCCGTGCCCCGGCCCTCGCTTTCCGAGGTGATCGCCGGAGCCATCGGGCTCCAGACCAGCCCGATGGGCTACAACTCGACCTTCCTCTATCCCCGGCGGGACGGGATCGAGAGCCTGCCCCGGGCGCTCGCGGCCGCGGTCGGCCCGATCGAGACGAACCGGGAATTGGTGGAGGTGCATCCCAAAGAGAAGATGCTGGTGTTTGAGGATGGCGAGAAGGTGCGCTACCGCAAGGTCATTGCCACCTTGCCCTTGCCGGAATTGATCCGCCGGATTCAGGGCGCGCCCGCGGAGATCCAGGCCGCGGCCCAGGGTCTAAAGCAGGTTTCGGTCCTTTGCATCCACCTGGGCGTGGCCGGCCCGCCGATTTCGAAGCAACACTGGATCTATTTCCCGGAACCGGGGTTTCCTTTTTACCGCTGCGGCTTCTACTCCAACTATTATCCGGCGCCGGCCGGCCGCCACAGCCTGGTCCTGGAATTATCGCTGCGGCCCGAGGAACTTCTTCGGCGCGGCCCGGAAATTCAGGAGTCCTGCCTGGCGGCTTTCCGGGAGACGGGGTTTCTTCAGAGCGCGCACCGGGTCCTGCACCTGAGTGCGCTCGCGCTTCCCTATGCCTACGTGATCTATGACCGGCATCGAAAGAAGCACCTGCCCAGGCTCCTGGCCTGGCTGCGCGGGCTGGAGATTTACCCGGCCGGCCGCTACGCCCGCTGGGAATACGGGACCATGGAAGACGCGCTCAGCCAGGGCCGCGAGGCGGCCGCGGAAGTTCGCGGATGAAGGCGCGGGTGGTGCACCTGATCACCAAACTCGAGTTGGGCGGCGCCCAGAGCAACACCCTCCACACCGTGCGCCTTCTCGACCGCAGCCGCTACTCGGTGGCGCTTTGGGCCGGGGCTGGCGGCATCCTCGAGGCGGAAGCGCGGCAGATCCCGGACCTGGATTTCGAGGTCATCCCGGCGCTCCGGCGAGAGGTCAGTCCGGTGCAGGATCTGTGGGCGCTCGTGATCCTGCGGAGCAAGCTCAAGCAAGAGATGAAACGGTTTGCGCCGGCGCCGGTGATCCTGCACACCCACAGCTCCAAGGCCGGGATCCTCGGCCGGCTGGCCGCAAGGCTGGCGGGCGTGCCGTTGGTGGTCCACACCTATCACGGTTTCGGTTTCAACCGCGGCCAGCCCTGGCCGGTGCGGCAGTTTTACATCGGCCTGGAAAGGCTGACCGGCCGGATGAGCCGGGCCCTGGTCGCGGTGAGTTATGCCAACCTGGAAGAAGCGGTGCGCTTGGGCCTGGCCCGGCAAGAGCAGATCCGGGTGATCCGGAGCGGCATCGCGCTGCAAGAATTCCGGCCGCGGCCGTTTGACCGGTTGAACCTGCGCCGGGAGTTGGGGGTCAGCCCCGAGTCCTCTCTGGTGACCATGGTCGCCTGTCTCAAGCCGCAGAAGAGTCCGCTGGATTTCGCCCGGCTCGCGGCCCGGGTCCTAAAGGAGGCGCCGGACGCGGAGTTTGCCCTGGCCGGGGACGGCGAGCTGCGGCCCGAATTGGAGCGGCTGGTGGCCGAGCTGGGCATCCGCGAGCGGTTTCATCTGCTCGGCTGGCGCCGCGATGTGCCGGAGCTGTTGTGGGCCTCGGACCTCTTGGTGCTGACCTCGCTCTGGGAAGGTTTGCCCCGGGTTTACCTTGAGGCTCATTCCGCGGGCCTGCCGGTGGTGGGGACCCGGGTGGACGGAGCGGCCGAGGCGGTGAAAGACGGCGAGAACGGCTACCTGTTCGAGCCGGGGGACATTGCCGGCATGGCCTCCGCGGTAACCGCCTTGCTGTGCGATCCGGCCCAGCGCCGGCGCCTGGGCGAGGCCGGCCGGGCGCGGGTGGATGAGTTCGATATCCGGCGCCTGGTGCCGGCGCTGGAAGCGCTCTACGAGGAGTTGCTGGCCGCCGGGGCCGGGCGCGCATGAAGATGTTGGAGCCGGAAATCCTGCAATGGTTCGCGCTGGTGTTCGGGGCGGTGGTGGGAAGCTTTTTAAACGTGGTGATCTGGCGCCTGCCCCGGGAGGAGTCGCTGATCCGGCCGGGCTCGCATTGCCCGGCCTGCGGGGCTCCCATCCGGCGGTTCGACAATATCCCGATCGTAAGCTGGCTTCTGCTGCGCGGCCGCTGCCGCTCGTGCCAAGCCCGGATCTCGGTCCGCTATCCCCTGGTCGAGCTTTTCAGCGCGCTCCTGAGCTTCTTCCTCTTCCAACGCTTCGGCGCCTCCTGGCACTACCTGGTCTATTTCGGGTTCGCGGCCGGACTCCTCGCCGCATCCGCCATTGACCTCGTCCACCGCATCATCCCGGACGAGATCAGCCTGGCCGGAACCGCCGCCGGCCTCCTCATCGCCCTGATCCCGAAAGCGCCGGTGCCGTTCCTCTCGGCGCTGCTCGGCGCGCTCGCCGGGTTCCTTTCCCTCTCCTTGGTCATCGCCGGCTACTGGCTCCTCACCCGGCGCGAGGGCATGGGCATGGGCGATCCCAAGCTGCTCGCCGCCATCGGCGCCTTCCTGGGATGGCAGGCCCTGCCCTTCGTGGTCCTGGCGGCTTCCTTCACCGGCACGATCGTGGGCCTGGGCATGATCCTGGTCCAGAAAAAAGGCCGCTTTTACAAAATTCCCTTCGGACCGTTCCTCTCCCTGGGCGCCTGGATTTGGCTCCTCTTCGAGCCGACGCTTAGGGAGTGGATCTTCCATGGACCGGGAGGTTGGTGATGAAACCCCGGATGAAAAGCATCGTCACCGAAGTGGTGATCAATTTTTCCGTGCTGATGACCAGCGCCCTGGTCCTGATCAGCGTGGTGGTCCTTTGGATCTGGGGTTACCAGGAGGAGTTCCAGTCGTTCACCCCCCTGATCGTGATCGTCTACGTCCTGCTCTTTTCCGCGGTCATCGCCGGGTTCGGATACGTGCTCCTCTCCCGGGTGGTGCTCCGGCCCTTGCGCCAGATCCTTTTAGCCACGGAGCGGCTGGCCCAGGGCGATCTGGGGGTGCGGGTGCAGGCCATGGAGGAAAACGAACTGGGCGCGCTGGCCCATGCCTTCAACCGGATGACCGAGCAGATCCAGCTCCAGCAGCAGGACCTCCGCTCGCACCTCTCCGCCCTGGAGCGGGTGAACCGGGAGCTGGAGCGGACCCAGAACCAGTTGATCTTCTCCGAGAAGCTCGCCTCGGTGGGCCGGCTGGCGGCCGGGGTGGCCCACGAGATCGGCAACCCCCTCAGCGCTATCCTGGGCTACCTGGAGATCCTCAAGCGCCACCCCGGCCTGGGGCCGGAGGAGAGCGATTTGATGCAGCGGATCGAGAAGGAGCTTTCCCGCATCCACCGCATTATCCGGGAACTGTTGGATTACAGCCGGCCGACCCGGGAAGAGGGCGAGGAGGTGCTGGTGAACCAGGCGGTCTCGGCCGCGGTGGATCTGGTCTCGGCCCAGAAGGGGTTTCCGGCGATCGAGCCCGTGCTCCGGCTGGAACCCGGGCTGCCGGCGGTGCGGGGTTCCCGGCACCAGTTCCAGCAACTCCTGGTCAATTTGATCCTGAACGCGGTGGACGCCATGCCCCGGGGAGGCCGCTTGACAATTCTGACCGGACTAAATAAGGTAGGCGGGGGCGAGGTGGAAATCCGGGTGGAAGACACCGGCGAGGGCATTCCCCGCGAGAACCTGCGGCGTATCTTCGATCCCTTTTTTACCACCCGCGAGCCGGGCCAGGGCACCGGGCTGGGTTTAAGCATCTGCTCCCGGATCGTGGACTCGATGAACGGCCGGATCGAGGTGGAAAGCCAGCCGGGGGTGGGCAGTGTCTTTATCGTGGTCCTGCCCGCGGCGCCGGCGGCCCCGGCCGGGTGAGCGAAGACCATGGCGGACAAGCTTCGGATCTTGATTGTGGACGATGAGGAGAACATGCGGCACATGCTCAAGGTGCTGCTGGAGAAGGAGGGCTATGTCTGTGAGGCCGGGGCCGACGGCCAGGAGGCGCTGAAGAAGTTCGAGCAGGACCCCTATGACTTTGTGCTCTGCGATATCCGCATGCCCCGGATGGACGGGTCCGAGTTGCTCCGGGAGATGCGGCGGCGCCAGATCCCGGCCACCGTGATCATGATGAGCGCTTACGGCTCCGAGGACACCGCGCTGGAGGCGATGAAGCTCGGGGCCTACGATTACATTTCCAAGCCGTTCAAGGCCGAGGAGATCGTGCTCACCTTGAAGAAGGCGGAGGAGCGGGAGCGGCTGCAGAAGGAGAACCTGCTCTTGCGGCGCCAGGTGCTCAAGGAATACGGTTTCGGCAACATCATCACCAAGAACGAGCGGATGCAGGAGATCCTGCAGACCATCACCAAGATCGCGGAATACAAGTCCACCGTCCTGATCGTGGGCGAGAGCGGCACCGGCAAGGAACTGATCGCCAAGGCCCTTCATTACAGCAGCCTGCGCCGGGACGGGCCTTTTGTCCCGGTCAACTGCGGGGCGATTCCCGAGAACCTGCTGGAGAGCGAGCTCTTCGGCCACGTGCGGGGCGCTTTCACCGACGCGAGCTACACCAAGAAGGGGCTGTTCGAGGAGGCGGACGGGGGCACCTTGTTTTTGGACGAGATCGGGGAACTGCCGCTCTTGTTGCAGGTGAAGTTGTTGCGGGTGCTGCAGGAAGAGGAGGTCCGGCGGGTGGGCGACACCAAGCCGATCCGGGTGAACGTGCGCATCATCGCCGCCACCATCCGCGACCTGGCCGAGGAAGTCAAGAAGGGCGGCTTCCGCTCCGACCTCTATTACCGCCTCAACGTGCTCGCGCTCCAACTGCCCCCGCTGCGGGAGCGGCGCGACGACATCCCGACCTTGGTGGACGCCTTTATCGAGCGCTACAACTACCGGCTCCAGCGCCAGATCAAGGGGATCAGCAAGGAAGCGCTCGGCATCCTCATGGATTACAGCTGGGAGGGCAACGTCCGCGAGCTGGAGAACGCGATCGAGCGGGCCATGGCGCTCGCCGAAGGCAACCGGATCGAGGTGCACAACCTGCCGCCCCAGCTGCGCGAGGTCAAGACCGGCGGCGAACTCACCATTCCCGACTACGAATACAGCATCAAGAAGGTAAACCGCCAGGTGGAGGAAGAACTGATCCGCCGGGCGCTCCGCCGCACCGGCGGCAACCGCACCCAGGCCGCCAAACTCCTGGAAATCTCCCACCGCGCCCTGCTCTACAAGATCAAGGATTTCGGGATCGAGGAAGAGCGCTAGCCGGAACCGACCGCGGCCATCCGCGGCGACAAAGACTCCTCGCCCTTGCGCGCCAGCCGGGCTAAGTCCTTCGATTCATAAGTTCGATGACGAACTTATTTACTCAGGACTTAGTGCCGTTCGGCCCGCCCTCGGCCATGAGCTCGGGCCGAATGGAGCTCACGGCCGAGGGCTGAGTAAGCAAATAAGCCTTTGCGAGAAAATAAATACGTCATTGTATTTGCGAATCGAAGCACTAAGTTGCAACCGCGTCGGCGGACTTTCCCCGGATGATCTCCAGGATCTCTTTGCCCCCGACCGCGAAGCCCAGGCCGATCAAGTTCAAAAAGACGTTATCCACAATAAACAGGATCCAGGCCCGTTGGTTGAGATGGACGGTGATCAGGCCGGCCAGCCCCAGGCCGCCTCCGACAATGGCCAGGACCAGGGCCAGGCGGAACCGGCGGGAATAACCCAGCCAGAAGAGCGCGCCCGAGCAGATGGCCAGGCCGGCCCCCAACAGCCCCACCACCAGGACCGTGCTCGAGGAGAACGCCTGGACCTCAGCGGCCAGGGCGCGGAAATCGCCGCCGGTGCTGGACCGAAACTGGTAAAGCGCGACCGAATCGCTGAACACCGCGGCTAAAATCCCGTAACCCGTAAACCCTGCGCAGCCCGCCACCGCCAGCCAGGCGGCGATGCGGATCCTCCGGCTCATCTTCCCTTCCATGATATCCTCCCGGGGTCAGGTCTTTAGTTTTCATATTTGAATAAAGAACGCGGTCCCGGACGCCGGCGCTCCCCTCTCCTCCGAGGCGGGGAAGCCGGGGGTCAGCCGGCATAGTAGGAATTCTTGCCGTAAGCGCTGGTGAGGAGGAGTTTGCCCGGCTGGACCAGCTTGGCCGCCACCACCTCCCCCACAAAGAGAGTATGGTCCCCCGGCGCATAAGTGCCGACCAGTTTGCATTCCACCCAGCCCAGGCAATCGTGCAGCAGCGGCGCACCGGTCTGGCCCGGCTGCCACTTCAAGCCCTGGAACTTGGCGCCCCGGTCCGGGTCCTTGGATTTGAAGCGGCTGGTCAGGGATTTCTGGTCCTGACGGAGGAAGATGACGGCAAAGGACTTGGCCTGCAGGATCAGGTGGTGGGTGTAGCGCCGGGGCGAGACGCCGATGGCCACCTGGGGCGGGTCGAACGAGACCTGGGTGAAAAGAGAGAGGGGCATGCCGTTGATCTCGCCGGCGTGGGCCGCGGTCACCAGGTAAAGCCCATACTCCGCGTGCCGGAGCACCTCCATGGCCCGGTCTTTCATGCCTTTAGGGGTCAGGTCCTGACAATTCACAATTTTCTCACTCCCCTTGAGAATCTGTGGGTAAAAGCATGCCCGGCTTGCCCGGCAAACTGGATTTTTTCAGGCATGGCTCCGGTATCCCATGGCTCAGCAAAAGCGCGGCCCCCAGCAAGGTTTTCCGCCCGGGGCCCGCAGCGCCCTGGGCGCACCCTCGGCCTGGATATCCCTTGTCGGGTTGCGTCCCCGGCAGTCTTCGACCCTGAGGCTCAGATCTGTATTGCTTTCAGACAACAAGCCTACAGGCTTACCGCCATCTCCTCGAAACGTAACCCCGCGGCTTTATCCTAGCCGTGCTTTCGATCCGGCTCCTTCATGCGCTTTCGCATCTCGCGGAGAGAGACGGTCTTTTCCCGGCGCCTCTGCTCGATCAGTTTCCAAAAAGGCGCGCTGGTCTGCAGGACCACGCTCTCCCAGTCCTGTCCTTCCACCCCGATCAAGAGCGCCGCGGGTTTCCCGTTGCGGGTGACGACCACGCGATCTTTTTGCGCGGCCTCCACGCTCTCCCGGATATTTTTCTGCAGGTCCCGGACACTCACCGTTTTCATAGGATTTCCTCCATGGTTTTATGCCGGGGTTTCTTCCGGATCGCCCGCACGCAAACTTTCTGCTCCTCTTCCTCCACATCATAGAAGATCCGGTATTTTCCGGCGCGCAGTTCCCAGATCGGCGGCACGGCCGCGAAGGACTGGACCAGGCATTCCAACCGCTTTCGGTTTCGCGTTTCCACGTTGGGGGAGTGGGCCAATCGGCTTTCGATCGCGTCCAGGATCAGGTTCCGATCATAAGCCCGGATTTTCTTCAGGTCTTGCTCCACGCCTTCCGAGAACACGACCCCATACATGCATATATTATTACATATGCAAGGAAAAAGTCAACCCCGGTCGGGGCCGGGCCTTCAATCGTCAACGAACGATCGTTCCCTTTCCCTCCACCAACGCCCGATAGGCTTTTTCCAATTCTGGCCGTTGGGCAGTTGTTTTTTCAAGCACCGCGCTCAGGTTCCGATCACCTTTTCGGCCCAGACGACCACCGCCGTGGCGTGCCGGAGCGCCTCCTGGTATTCCTCGACCGTCACCGGTTCGTTGAGTCCCGGATAGCGGGCCTCCCAGGCGAAACTGCTCAGCACCACGGCTTCTTCCACCTCGGGCGGGATATCCAGGCCGTTGCGCCTCAAACCGTTGCTCAATTCCTTCAGGTCGTGGATGTAGCGGAATAACCAGCCGCGATGCTGATATACGGCCTTTAGGGCTTTCTCCGCCGCCTGCTGGGCGTGATAACAAAGGTCCTCGTAAAAGGCGCCTTGCGGCAAAGGCACTCGGGCCAAGGCCAAATCGCTTTTGGCCCGGGCCATCCAATCCTGGGCGGTGCCGGGGACAGGTCTATCCTCCGGCATGATACAACTCTTTGCCTTGCTGAAGAGCCGGAAAAATGACCAGCGAGGGATTTTGGCCGAACTGCTGGAGGTCGCTTTCGGTCACCACCACCACGTCCTTGGCGAATCCTAACCCGCCCAGGCTCTTATAAACGGCCTGGGCCGTGCGGCGCCGGTGGACGCCGTCGGGCATCACCACCAACAGGTCCAGATCGCTGTGCGGCCCCAGCTCTCCCCCCGCGCCCGAGCCAAAAAGGATGATGCGCCGCGGACGGACCGCATCCACCACGAGCCGCACCAACTCATCCAGAAGGCGCTGATCTGGTTCTTGGCCAACCTGGAGAGAAACTTCGGTGCTCATCTTGCTCCTCATTGTTCATTGTTCAGCGGTAGGGGTCGGGTCGAATAGTCAAGGAGCGATCGTTCCTATTCCATCCACTATCGCTCGATCAGCTTTCTCCATCCGCTCCCAGTTGCGCTCGCGGTCATGCTTTCACGCGGTTTTGATCCACCTGGAAGGGGGTGACCTGGAACCGGGCCAGCGCCTGGATGAACGCCTCCCGGCTTAAGCCCGAGATTTCCGCAGCCCGGCTTTGCGAGACCATGCCCAACTCATACCACTTGACTGCGGCGGCCAGGCGGAGTTCGCGCGCAAAGCCCTCCGGGTCCTGTCTCAGCGCGGCAAAAGCCGCCTCCGGCATCTCGATTTTCAGGATTTGAGACATCGGCGTTTTTCCCTTTTCTGAGGTTAATTGTAAATTATCTGATTTTTGATTGCAAGGACCAAGCGAAACGACAAAGTTGGGGCACCACCTAAGCAGCACATGCGATTGACATTCCCACCCCATCCACCAACGCCCGATAGGCTTTCTCCACCCGGTCCCAGTTGGATTCCCGGTCCAGCGCCCAGAATCTTCCCATCACCGTGACCACTTCTCCTAATCCCAGCCTCGCGCACTCCGCTTCCACTTTGGCGATGTAGTGGGCCCCGGCCTCGGGTCGCTCGCCGCGCCGGCCGAGGAGCGAGTGGATGAACATTTGGGGCACGCCCTGGTTCTTGGCCATGTGCATGAGGGCGAAGAGGTGGTCGAGGGAGCCGTGGGAAGAGAAGAAGCTGACGATGCCGAGCAGATGCAGGGGCCGGTTTTCTTTCTTGGCCAAGTCCATGGCCCAGAGGAAGGCCGGGTTCCGGTAATAGGAGCCGTCCTCCAGCGCGCGGTCAATGCGGAGGCGGTCGGAGTAGAGGATGCGGCCGGCGCCGAGGTGGAGGTGCCCGGCCTCGGAGTTGCCCACCGTATTTTTGGGCAGACCCACCGCTTCGCCGCTGGCCCAGAGGGTGGTGAAAGGATGTTCGGCGCGCAGCCGGTCCATGACCGGGGTGCGGGCCTCAAGGATAAGGTTGCCGTCCGGGTCGTCGCGATGGCCCCAGCCGTCGGCGATGAGGAGCAGCACCCGCCGGGGGCGGGTTACAAACCCGCCCCCACTTCTTATGATCAGGGAGGCGCCGGTCATGGCCGCGGGCTTTTCCAGGGCCAATAGCTCCAGCACCGTGGGCGCGACGTCAATCAGGCTCCCGCCGGGGCGCAGGCGCGCGCCCTCGGCTTCGAGCGCGGCGTCGAGGAGCACGCAGGGGACCGGATTCTTGGTATGGCCGGTGTCCACCGCGCCTTCGGGGTAGAGCCACTGCTCCACGGTTCCGTGGTCCGCGGTGAGGAGCACGGTCACTCCTTCGGTCCCGGCGGCTTCGATTACTCGTCCGATTTCGCGGTCCACGGTCTCGATCGCCTGGAGCACCGCCGGCTTGTTCTCAATATGGCCGACCACGTCCACGTTGGCGAAGTTGGCGATGAGCAGGCTCCAGCGGGGGTTGGTGAGGCAGGCCAGGGTCTGGTCGGCCACGTCCGCGGCCCGCATCTGGGGCCGCGCGTCGTCATTCTTCGCGTCTTTGTGCGACTCGATCACCCGGCGCTCTTCCCCGGGGAAGCGCGGCTCGCGCTTGCCGCTGAGAAAATAGCCGAGGTGGATGGCCTTTTCCGATTCCACGATCTTGACCTGAAAGAGCCCGGCCCGGCTCACGACCTCGCCCAAGGTATCGCGGAGCAATTCTTGGGGCGGGAAGGCCACCTGCTCGGCCAGGCCGGGCGCATACTCGATCATGGTGGCCAGTCGGACCGGGCCGGCCGTGGCAAAATGCGGGAAACGAGGGTCGGTCAGGGCTTGCGAGAGCTCGACCTCCCGCTCGCCCCGGATGTCGTAAAAGATGACCGGGTCGCCGGGCCGGATCGGGCCGCGGGGCCGGCCCTCGGCATCGAGGAGCACGCGAGGGTTCAGGGCCTCGTCTTCCTCGCCGGCGGCGTAGGCCGCCCGCACCGCTCGAGCCAGGGGGCCGAGCGGAGGGTCGGGAGGGGAGTTCATGGTTTGGCCGCGGAGGGAGGGGACGGTTGGTCGAAGGGCACGATCACCCGGTAGAGCTTGTAGGCATCCGCCGGGGTGGTGCCGATGGCGGAGACCACAATGCCGTCAAAGTCCTCGCGGTATTCGGGGAATTTCTGATCCAGGAACTTCGCGAGCTCTTTGCCGTCGGCCTCCAGGCCGGCGGTATCGGTAAAGGACTTGGCCTGATAGGTAACATCCACCCAGATTTTGTTATTGGCGGAAATCACGCTCAGGTTGGAGACGTTGTAGGAATGGCCCGAAGGCATGCTCCAGATCTGGACACTCCCCTGGGGCAAATAATCGGCTTTGATCTGCTTCATCTCGGTGGCAATCTGGGAGACGGTGAACTCCTGCACCCCGGGGCCGAGTTCGGAAAGGAGGATGGCCATCCGATATTGCAGCGCGGCCAGGTGCAAGAGGTTCTTTTCCCGGCTTTTCCGTGCCGCCTTGAAATAGGATTCCGCGTCCCGGCCTTTGGCGGTGGAAGCATTGATCGCCAGGGAAAGCAACTTCCAGCCGCCTTCCTCCTTGATCAAGTGCAGGACCACCCGGAGCGTCTCGTCGGCGCCTTGGCTCTTGTAAACCAGCGCGGCGACCTCGTTATTGGCCGGAACCATATGCAGATCCTGCACCCCTTGCGCGCCCAGGTTGCACGGGATCACCGCCTCCTCTTCCCGGGCCTTGCTGCTCATCCAATATAACTCTTCCAACCGGCTGAACTCCTTGGCGCCGAAACTGTCGTCCGCCGCGCGAAGCAAGGTCGCAAATTGCTCGCGGGTCTGCCGGCGTTTGAGCATCTGGCTGGCATCCTGATACAGGGCGGGGTATTCGCTGTTTTCCCATTCCTGGATCAAGCGGCCGCCCGCCTGCATGATCTCGTCCTGGGTGGGCTCCGCAATATCATTGCCGTAAACGCACGAAGTTTGGGGGGTCTTGTTGCGGCATCCCATGACCAGCACCAGGAGCACGGCCATTAGCATCGCTTTCTTCATTAGCTTCAATTCCCCCTTTTCATGCGCATCGGTCTCCCCCCGCCGGCGGCAACGGCACCCGCCCGCCCGGTTCAGACCGCGTCATCGTTCCTCCAGGCGCCGCCGCACGATTTCGCGCACCTCATGCAGTTCAAAACCGTGGTCCTTGCTCAATCGGCCGAGACGCGCGTCCCCGGGCAATTGGGGCGGCAGACCGAGTTCTCGCAGGATGACCGCCGCGGGCACTCCGGTTAGTTGCTCAACTTGCTTCAGGGTCATGGTTCCGTCAATCGGCGGAACCGGAGTTTCGCCGGGCGCGGTAACCCGCATCCGGCGCGGCGGCTCCCCCGTCTGCTCCACTCGTCCAAAGAACGGAGCCGCGGCCAGACCGACAAGCGCCGTCACTCCGACCACCGCCAGAGCCAGCCGCGGGCCCGACCCGGCGCGAGGGCGACCCTTAACGACGTTGACCACCCAACGCCAATGCAGAAAAAGATGGAATCCGAAAGCCGCCATCAGGACGACGGAGAACCAATAGTGAAGCTGGCCCCACCCGTGGCGGTCCATCCCCCAAAGCGCGCTGAAGCGCCCGGAACCGGCTGGAAGGACGTAACGAATCAGAACGCCGGTGGCCGTGAGCAACACCAAGGCCACAAACGCCACCGCATCAACGATAAAATTGACCTTCGTTCTTTGCATCGGATGCTCCGGATCCCTTCGGCCTAACTCCCGGGTAAGACAATCCGAAATTCCTTGCCGAACAGATCCCCCGGCGCCCGGCGGCTTCGGAAACATCTTTTCCAGGAGTAACATGACCCTGCCCCTTTGTCAACGCGCTCAAGACCCGCGCCAGTTCGAGCCTGGAATCGCGCCGGCGGGACCGGCCATCTCTGCCGAAAGCCCTGAAAACCGAGCCGAGAAAGATCCGGGGCATTGATTTCATTATATTTCAGGCTTCCCGTTTCAACAAGGCTTCCCGGCTCCGGGCTTGGGCTGATTCCTAGAGCTGTGATACTATGATCTCCTGAAGCATGAAGCCCTTCCGTTCCAGCGCAAACCGCTCCGGCCGGCAAGTGCTCGCCGCCGGCTTGCTCTACCTGGTCCTGCTGGGCACGGTCTTTGTCCCCAAGTGGCTTTCCGGCTATTCCTTCCTGACCGAGGTGATCTGGGACCCGACCCCGGTCTACCTCCAGTATCCGGGCGACCTGGTGGCGATCCGCACCCTCCAGGCCGGGCAACTGGGCGGACTCTGGGACCCCACCCGCGGGTTCGGCACCCAGCACTTCATCCCCATCTATCTCACCTACTTCCTTATCCTCAAGCTCCCCGTCTATCTCTGCCACGCCCCCTGGGCCTGGGAAGCCTACCTCCTGGTTCGGCTGCTCCTGGCCGGGGTCTTCACCTTCCTCCTCGCCCGCAGCCTGCCCCTCCGTTTTCTCCCCGCGCTTTTCGCCGGCATGGCCTACATGCTCTGCGGCTACTTCCGCATCTTTCTCAATTTTCAGCACCTCAACCTCGAGGTCTTTTTCCCCGCTCTGCTCTGGAGCTTACTCCTCCTGGCCCGCCGGCAGTCCCTCGGGCGGGTCTTCGCCGCCCTTTTCTTCATCATCCAAATGTGGGCCAGCGGCAACCCGATGTCATTTGTTTATGCAATCCTGCTCGGCGGCGCTTTCAGCCTGTTCCTGGCCGCGCTTGCCGCCCGCCGCTCTTCCCGACCCCTGCTGATCCTGGGCTTTGGCCTTGGCCTCTATCTCTTTCTTTGGTCCCTCAGCTGGTTCGGGGCCGCCCATGGCTTTGCCGCCGTGGAATTGAGCGGGCAGGTCTGGAAACTGCGCCTGCCCGGGATCGGCCAACTGCGCATTCCCCTTGCCAACCTGGTGGCCTTGGTTACACCCATCTTCGATTATTGGCTCTCCCCCCTGCCCTCCACCCACGACGCCCGACTCGCGCTGCTCAACTTCGTGCCCGGTTACCTGGGGATCATCGTCTCCGCCCTGGCCCTGATCGCCATCCTTCATCCCGGCCGTCTTCCCCGGGTGGGCCTCTTCTTTATCCTGGCTTTGCCCTTTAGCCTGGGGCTGGTCTTCGGAATCCCTCCCTTCAACCTCCTCCAAGGGCTGCCCGTGCTCCGCGAATTCCAAAATTTCCGTTACGCCCAATCCCTGGTCGCGCTCCCCGCGGCCCTGGCCGCCGGAATGGGACTTCACCTGTTCCTGGCTTCCCCCTCGCGCATTCCCCGTCGAACCACGGCGATTCTGGCCGTGCTCCTGGCTTGGGTCCTCTGGCATTTCATCGGCTACCGCCACTTCCTTGCCACTTCACCCTTGCCGCTCCGCTTCCTGCTCGGCGCCGGCCTGGTCCTCGCCCTCGCCGGGCTTTTTCTTTCCGCAGCCCGCTTCGGGTTCAGAATCACTTCCTGGCGGTCGCTTTTCGGCCTGGCTTTGCTTGCGATCGCGGCGGGTGAAGGAATTCTTTATTTTTACTTGATCACCCCGCTCTATGGCCCGCGGGCGTTCTCCATGGCCGAGCCGCCGGCCGCCGCCTGGCTTCAGTCCCAACCGGGCTGTTTTCGCCTCTTGGGCGTGGAACCCGAGTCGCTCCACCCCAACCTGGCCGGGCTGTTTAATTTAGAAGACGTCCGGGATTCAACTCCCCTCTATTTCCGGCGCTACCTTAAGTTTATCGCCGCGATCGCCGGACTGAATTCCGAACGCGCAATTCTGGACCATTATTTCGAGAAGGGGCGGTTTTACCTGAGCCTCGATCTCCATGAACTCCCGCCCCGTCTGCTGGACCTGATCAACGTGCGCTACCTGCTTACCCAAGAAGCCCGCGACCGCCTGGCCCTGGCCTTGGCCGACCCTTTAGCCCGCGGGCTTATGCCCCAAGGAGGGACTCACTATCTCGCCGCCCTCGAGGCAACGCTCGGCGGAGTCCGCCGCTCGGCCCTTCTCACCCACGCGCCTTCACGGGCCGAACTCATTCTGCCCGCGGCCGCGAGCCGGACCCTGGTCTGGGAAGTCGGCATCCTGCCCCGGGCACGGGAGAATCCCAAAGCCGACGGCGCCTGGTTGATCGCGGCTCTACCCGGTCCGGCCGGCTCGCGCCTGGTCTTCGGCCGGTTCCTCAACCCTCAACAGAAAGCGGCCGAGCGGAACTGGATCCGGATGGATGCCCACCTCCCGCTCGGGAGCCGGGAGATTGTCTTTGGCTCCTTGCCGGGTCCGCGCGACAACCGCGAGAGCGATTTCGCGGTCTGGGGAGAGCCGGGGTTATGGCAGGCCGACGCCTGGAGGAATCTGAAGGAGGTTTACGATCGCGATTTGCGCATCTATGAAAACCAGACCGTTTTGCCCCGGGCCTTCTGGGCCAGGCGCGCCGAATGGCTCTCGAGCGACGAGGAGGTATTGGACCGCTTAACCGGCGAAGGCTTCGATCCCGGGCAACTGGTCCTGGTCCACGCCCGGCCGCCTTGGCCGGAGCCCGAGTCCGAGCCGGGGCCGGCGGAAGTGGAACTGGTCGAGCATGATTTCGGCAGGGCGCGGGTCAAGGTGCGGGCTCAGGGCGCGGGATGGTTGGTCCTCACCGATCTCTATTATCCGGGATGGGAAGCGCTGGTGGATGGGAAAGAGGTCCGGATTTATCCGGTGGATGTGGCCTTTCGGGGACTGCCGCTCCCGCCCGGCGAACACGATATCCTGTTCCGTTACAACCCGCCCATGGTGCACATGTCCCTCTGGCCGATGCTGCTCTCGTGGTCGCTGGCTTTCCTGGTTCTTGTCTTTAAAAAGCTTTTTTCACCCGAAAGATAGCCGCGGGACTTCGGGACTCCTGGTAAACCAATTCGAAGTTCTCCGGATAGGCTCGGAGGGTGGGCTCGAGGAACCGCACCGCGGCCGAGTAGTTGCGGTATTCCCAGAGCCCGAAACCCAGGGCGAAGGGCACCAGGATGATGAGCGCTTTCTTCAGGTGGAGCCTTTGGCGAGAACCCGTTCCCGGCTGAAGGGCGAGCGCCAGCGGCCAGGCCAGCGCGATGGCGAGCGCGGTGGACCGGACCAGATAAGCCGCCAGCAAGAGGGCCGCCCCGGCCAGCGCGGTGCGAGTGAAGCTGGATTGATCCTCCCGGTATTTTTCCAAGATCAGCAAGGACGCGACGTAGAGGGTGGCGGCTGGGAGATCGGGTCGGAACTGGGCCGCATGATCCACCAGGCTGGGCACGGCCGGGACGAGCAGGGCCGCCGCCAGCGCCACCTGGGGCGGGGCCAGCCTTCGAAAGAGCAGGAAAGCCGCGGGACCGAGCAGGAGCGCGGACAGGACTACGAAGCCTTTATAGACCCAGAGGTTGAGCCCGAAGACGCGGTCAAGCAGCGAGACCAGGAAGAAAAACAGGAACGGCTCGCGCACGTGCGGCGGCGCGCCGGGCAGCGAGATCTCGGAATAACCCTAGCCGGCGCCGAGCGACATCACCAGGGTGAGGCTGGTGGCCTCTTCCCCGTAGAGGTAATACCAATCGCCGTTGAGGCGAGGGAGATAGAGCGCGCCGGCCAGGAGCAAAAGCCCGATCACCGCGGATCGGTCGCGTGTAAGCCAACTCACGATTTAAGGAAGAGCCGGCGGAGCCCGAGCCGGAGCAGGTTCCACACTGCTTTCCCGACCTCGTGGCGGTTGATCTTGCTCTGGCCCCGGGACCGGTCGAGAAAGGTGATGGGCACCTCCGCCACCCGGAAACCTCGGCGCACCACGGCAAAGGCCAGTTCCTCCACAAACGCGTAGCCGTCGGACTGGAACCGGTCAAGGGGCAGCGCGGCCAACGCCTCCCGCCGGAAGCAGCGGTAGGACGAGGTCCAGTCGTGAAGCTGGCGGCCCAGGACCAGGCGGGAGAGAACATTCGACCCGCGGCTCAAGAAGCGGCGGTGCCAGGGCCAGTCCGGCGTGCTGCCGCCCGGCACATAGCGAGAGCCGGCCACAAAGTCCGCGGTTTCCGAGGCGCGGATCATCTCCGGCACCAGGGCCGGGTCATGGGAAAAATCCCCGTCCATGATCATGACCCGGTCGTAGCCGTGGGCCAGGCCAAAGCGCAGGCCCTCGCGATGGGCCGAGCCCATCCCCAGCTTGCCCGACCGCTCGATCAAGTGGATGCGGGGGTCCTGGCCGGCCAGGGACTGGACCCGCGCGCCGGTGCCGTCCGGCGAGTTGTCGTCCACCACCAGCACCTCCAGGTCCAGCGGGTGGCGCAGCAGCTTCTCGGTCAGCGGGCCGATGTTCTCGACCTCGTTGAACGTTGGAATTATCACCAGGATCTTGATCACGCGCCTATCCTACCACTGGGCAAGGCCAAGGACAACCTCCCTGATTCTAACTGAGGGACTGCTCCGTCCATTTCTTGTTCCCATGCCGGCCTCCAGGTCTTCTTGACGGCAGGGCCATTCATTTGCTAATTTACCACTTCAGCCTGAGCAATTGTATGAGCAGCGAGAAGGAGTAACGCCATGGAACTGGGATGGGGTATCATCGGCACCGGCTATCACGTGCGCGCCAACATGTTGTCCTCCTTGGCCGAAGCCAAGAGCGCCCGGGTCAAAGCCATCTGCGGCTCCAGCCAGGAAAAGGCGGAAGAGCTGGCGGCCGAGCATCCTGGGGTCAAGGCCTACGCCCGGGTGGAGGATCTGGCGGCCGACCCGGACGTGCAGGTGGTATATATCGCGACCCCCAACCACTTGCATGTTCCCCACGGCGTGCTCTCCATCCAGGCGAAAAAGCACTTGCTCCTGGAAAAGCCGATGGCGCTCTCGGTGGACGGCGCGCACAAGCTGGTGGAGGCCGCGAAGAAGAACCAGGTCAAGCTCGGCATCGGCTTTCACCTGCGCCACCATCCCGTGCTTCAGGCCGCGCGGGAGATGATCGCGGCCGGTGAGGTCGGCGACATCGTCTTCTGCTCGGCCCAATTCGCCATGGACTTCCCCTGGCGGGACAACTGGTGGAGCAACCCGCTCTTTGCCGGTCCGGCCAGCCTGATGGGCATGGGCGTCCATGGCCTGGACACGCTCTCTTGGCTCAAGGGCCAGGAGGTGGTGGAAGTGGCGGCCATGGCCCGGGGCGGCACGGACAACCGCAGCCTCAATACCTTGTTCAGTTTGCTGATGACTTTTCGGGACGGGACCCAGGCCGCGGTGGTCTGCGGCAGCGAGATCCCCCACAGCCGCAACGACGTGCTCGTTTACGGCTCCAAGCTAAGGCTCCACGCCGAGGGCGCCATGACCATGCTCCCGCCCCAGGGCCGGCTCTTCCTCACCGACCGCCAGGGCACCCGCGAGGCCGAGATCGCGCTCCAGAACCCCTACGCCCGCGAGATCGAGGCCTTTAGCGCCCACGTGCTCGAAGGCGCGGAATTCCACGCCGACGGCCTCGACGGCCACAAGTCGGTGGAAATCACCTGCGCCGCGATCGAAGCGGCCAGGTCGCGGAGGACGGTGAAGGTGGGCGAAGTCCTGCGTCTGACCGGATAAGAACGGCATCCGCAGTCATTCATGCCGCGTTGCAGCACCCAGGAAACATGAAAATCTTCACCGCAGATGCACGCAGATCAACGCCAATCGAAAAATAATTAAACCCCTACCTGATCCGCGTCCATCCGCGTTCATCTGCGGTTAAAAGTATTTTCTGAGTAGATTTCCCAGCGCGGCGAGCCGCAACCAAAGAAGAATTAGAAACCGCAGATGGACGCAGATAAACGCAAATGAAGAGGAAGAAAGGATTTATCCACGAAAAGACACGAATGAGCGCGAAGGATTTTTGTTTTTCCCTGCCTACTGCTAAACTGGGGCACAGACATTCCGCCTTCGCGGAGGACATAGCGCTCCCGCCTGCGCGAAGCCAGCTCCGGCGGGCATAGGCAGGTCGGCGGAGTCTCTCCTGCTCGTCAGCCTTTAACCATCCTTGTAGCCCATCCCTCGCTCCGGCGAGGGTGGGTCCGTCAACCACAAAACCACGAACTACGAACCGAAAGCACCGATCTTCGCCATGCAATAATGTAATGTTTTATGTTTAGATCTGAACCCAATCTAAGCTTCTCGTTAAGTGTAAAGTGAAGCTCTGACCCCGATTCGCCGATTCGCTAAACCTTCCAGGATTTTGCCAAACGGCAGGTAGTTCAGGTATTGGTAAACCGTCCCATCCGCCCTTGTCGTTAACCGGGTTGAACCAAGCTGATCGGTGTGGAAGTAGAGGGTGTCCTTGACCAGCACCGCAGCTTGCGCCTGTCTGGGGCCCCATAGCTTTCCCTGTTTGGCGGCTTTCTTCAGCACCTTCCAATTGTCAAAGAACTACTTAGTCAACTGATTGGTCGGATATGATATATTTTTAAAAAATCAACTATTAAATTATAAATGACTTCGATACTCTCATTCATATCTCCGGGTTGCAACCCTATAGCATTTGATTGTTTATTATTCCGAATTTCTATTGCAATAGCATTGCCGCCAATCACCGTCATTTTAGGCGACGTTAGAATCATAATATTATTATCAAGAAGATTCTTAATAAATATAAAATAATTATTGCAGTCATTTTTTTTTATTTTATTTTTCAATTTTCTTTTTTTGATATTGTATTTTTGATCGTATTTGATAATTATCATTGTTTCGCTTAGCTTATCAATATCTATTTTGATGATTTGTTCATGACTAATTTTTTTATAATTATTTGCTGAATAAAATGCAATAGATAGACTATAGGTATCTAGTGGCGCTTGCATAAGTTCTTGTTCTTTGCAAGCAGTATTAGCCTGAATATTATCATTACAAAGCGCTAAAAGTCCTATCAGGATTAACATCTTCATTATTTCACCTCACTTATAGCCCCTCTCCGTCATTTGGAAAAGGGCGTCTTCCCTGGGATTCCATTTTTGATACTCTGATATACAATACAAATCATATGGAGATAATGCTTTGTTGCTAATACTTGTTATAAACCCCTCACTATTAATTCTATTCATAACATTCATGCCCTCAAAAGAAGTAATATAGGCAATACGGTGAGATATAACCCAATGCTCAATGGCAGGAATATTGAGGTCTGAAAAATAGCTAGGACGAATATCAAATTTATAAATCCAATTGCCCAACTCATATTGAATATCATAATTAATTTCACCTTTGGTAAATAAAAAACGATGAAATGGAATTTTAATACTATAAGGACCACTACTATTAAAAGAATTAGAATAAGGCACTGGGAGACGTGCCTCTTTACGTGATATAAGCTCTATTCCTACATTATGTTCCTTAAGATATCTTGCAATGTCAGGATGTTTGGCTGCCCATTCGGTCTTAATATAATTATTCGCTTGCTCTATTGTGCGGAAACCACCGAAAAGGCCTCTTGGCTTATCAGATCCAACCTTGGGTAAATTTGTATTGCCTGTTGCTGAAGAAGTTACAATGCTCGAAAGAGCTGATTTATCTCCCTGCGCCGCTTGAATAACGACAGGAGCTAAGGAAGACGGCGAATTGCTCGGAGATGCACTTGTCGCCGCGGGTGCGGAAACCTGATGCCCGGCCATGCCTCCGGCCACTGCTCCCACTACTCCACCGATAGCCATCCCGAGTAGGCCGCCAAAGGCAAGTCCCGCCAGCACCCCGGTTAGAAATCCCCCTACGCCTCCTAAAAAGCTACCGGAGCTAAATACACCTTCAAATGAACTCGCAATGTCCGTAAAAGTAGATGCAAAATCAATGCTCATTCCAATGTCCATCCAGTGACCAGTAGGATCCGTGAACTTGAAGGGGTTGTTATTCACATAGCTGAAGCGGTTAAAGGATTGGGAGTCAGTCGCGCTGGGAACTACAGTGTCGGCTTGGATGAACCTGCCCAAATCCGGGTCATAAAATCTAGATTGATAAAAATACAAACCGGTGGTGCGATCCACCTCTTGACCCGTATAAGAGTTCTTCCAAAGGGCATAGCCATAATCTGGAAGCGGCAGGATCGGATCGCTGCTTACCCATCCTTCCAGCATCTTTCCAAAGGGGAGATAGTTAGTGTATTGGTAAATGGTTCCATCTGCCCTGGTTACTAACCTCGTGCTTCCAAGCTGGTCCGTATGGAAGTAAAGAGTATCCTTCAGCAACACCGCGGCTTGAGCTTGCCTTGGCCCAAACAGCTTCTTCGCCTTCTTCAGGCTATTCCAATTGTCAAAGAACTCTTTAAAGAACTCTTTAGTAAGCCGACTAGTGGGGATTTTAGCCCCTTGATATTGACTTGTCAAGACCGATTTTAAAGCGCCATAAATCTCCTGCTTGAACAATGGGTTATCGGCCATGAAGTTGACGAGCGGGCTCGGGGAGAACTCCCAAACCAACACCACCAAGATCAGTAAGATGAAACTATTTCGGAAGGGATGTCTTCGAAATCCCGGTCCGGTAAAGACCTTGAAGGACAATAAGAGAATCAACCACAAAGGCACCAAGACCACCAAGAGGACAAGAGCCACTTCTCTGGAACTGGCCACCGCCAGTTGAGAGCCAAGAGATGAGCAACCCAACCCCGGCTTGGTGTAATCGGTGATCTGCTCATACAAAGAAGCCACTCTCCGGCCGCCGGCGAGGACGTGCTTGACCATATAGACGGAGCAAGGAGGCCAGGTCTTCAAATAAAGTTTAAGAGCCGTGCAACCAGGTGTGTTAGCGGTTGATAGACCGGGAGAGATGGTCCCCAGGCGGAAAACCTGGGGTGGTTGCCGCGTTGGATGGGGTGGTTGCTGAGCAGAATGGGGTGGTTGCTGGGCAGAATGGGGTGGTTGGCGTGCAGAATGGGGGGACGTTTGAAGAGGGTATATCGTATGTGGTATGTCGTATGTCGGGAAAGAGAAGAAGAAGAAACCAAGAGAAACTTCGCCAGGTTAAGTTGGTTCCCGGGTAGTCGGAGCGGAGAATCGGAGGATTCGGGAAAGCCGGTGCTAAGAGATCCCTGGCGTTTTGGGGGCGCTGGGGCCAAAAAACCTTGAGAAATTGACTGGTTAGAGCCAAGAACAATTGTTTTATTTTAGCCCTCATGTTTCCAGGTTCATCCTTCTCTATATATGTAAGAATGTTGCAGTTCTGAAGCCAGTGGACAGTGCACAGTGAAAAGTGAAAAGTGATTGCGGCGGCCGGCTGGCGAAGGAAATATAGGCCCTCCCGCTGGTCGGGCCGGCGTCAACTATCGTCCCCATCCCGCCGCCGGCCCAACCTGACCACCAGCAAAGCCAATCCGCTCGCCAGCAGCATCCACAATCCGATCCGAAACGACCAGGGCTGATAGAAGAACGTGATTTCGGTCTCCCCGGCCGGGACCGGCAAGGCGCGGAGCGCGAGATGGCCGGGGTAGATCCGCGTCTCTTTCCCGCCGATGGCGGCCTTCCAGCCCGGGAAATACTGGTCGGAGAGCACCAGGAAAGCCGGCCGCGGGCTTTGGCAGTAAAGCTTCACCCGGTCCGGGGTGTATTCCGAGATCAGCATGCGGGAAGGGAGTTGCTTCAAATCCTCGGGCACGGTTTTGGGCCAGGGGAACTCGATCTTTTGGGTTAAAAGCACCTGGCTTGAGAAAAGGTCCGGCACCTCGTCCGCCAGCATGGCGAAATTGCGCGCCTGCTCGGCCGGAGTGTCGCCGGGCAGGACCGCGGAGCCCATGACCAGGAAGGCGCGGTCTTTGGCCTGATGATTGACGTAAAGAGCCACCAGGTCAAAATCCTCGGCGGTCCGCTCAAAGCCCGGCCAGTTGACCTGGGGATGGTAAAGCCGGAGCCCGGACCAGGCCAGGAGATTCGATTCGCTTGGTCCCAGGGGTCCGGGCAAGGCCAAGAGCCGCAGGCGGCTTGCGGCGAGCTCCATTCGGCCCGAGCTCATGCCGAGGGCAGTCGAGCGGGGCAAAGGCTGCTGATCAAAGATCGGCTCGGTCTCGGCCATGATCCAGCGGCCCCTGTTGTTATCGCGGACCGGGTCCAGGTAGCGCCAGTAAAGCGGGCGAAAACCGGGGCCCAGAGTCATGCCGGCCCAGATCCCGCGGCGGGGGTTGGAAGCCGGCGAAGCTCCGGTTCCGGGTTCTTCCGCGCCGGGCGCCCCGATCAGAAAGCGGATGGTCCGGCCCTGGGCCTGACCCAACCCTGCCTCCAGGAGGTCGGGCGCATGGTGGAGCACCGCCTGGCGCGAGGTCCGGCCCAGGCTCATGGGAAGGTGCCGCATCCAGCCGGCAAAAGGACCGATTTCGATGCCCTCTTCGATCAGGCGCTGGGCTAAAGGCTCGGACCCGATCTCATTTTCCAGCGCCACCCCGACCACGTTGGCGACGTCCAGCAAAGGAGAGGTCCAGCGGTCCTTTTCGATCTGGAAAAGCATGTGCTGGTCATAATGCTGCCGCGCCTGTTCCGGGCTGAGGCCGTTGAGCGCACACATATAGGTAACGTAGCTTTTCGGATACAAGGGGTCATAGGCGCGCAGGTCCGCCACCCGCTGGGGAAGCAGGAGGTTGGGAAAGAAAAGGTCCTCTTCCCCGGTGACCCGATAGACCCCGCTCTGGTCCAGGAAGTTGATCGCCTTCAACTGGAAGATCCGATCGTCCTCAAACACCGGCCGGTTGCCGCGAAAATCCTGGAACAAGCCCCAGGCGGTAATCACGAGAAAGGCCGCGCTCACCGCCCCTGGCGGCATCAAGCCCCTTCGGCCCAGGGCCAGCGCGAGCGCCGCGGCTGCGAGCAGGGCCGCGGCCTGGATCATGCTGCTTTGGGCGCCAAAGCCGAAAAAGGGGTAAAAGCCGTTGAGCAGGGCCGCGACCAGGTTCGCCACCGCCCACACCAGGATCAGCGCCCCGGCGGCCAGGGAGAGCCTGGGGTTTTTTTCTTGGAGGACGCGATCAAGGCCTGGGCCGGCCAGGAGGGCGACGGCCAGAGCCAGGATGGGCGCGGCGTATTTGTCGTTATAGGTCACGGAGAAAGGATAGAGATGCCCGAGGAGATGGAAAGGGGGAAGGCCGTAGGCAATCCCGGCGCTGAAAAGGGCGACGGCGAAGAAAAATAAAGGCCGGGGACCGAGCCGGGGCAGAGCCAGCGCGGCCCGCAGCGCGAGCACGAACGGGACCAGGCCCAGGGCCGGGATCAGGAACGGCACCAGGGTGCTGAGGGCGTTGTCGCCGAAGAACCAGGGCAGGATGAGCGAGACCGCGTAAGCCAGGTCGCGGTGGCGCACTCCGGCCGCCGGATCGTGATAGGTCCAGGCGTGGGCGAGGTATTCGGCAAAAGGCAGCCATTGGGCCGCGGAAAGGAACAAGCCCAGGCCGAGGCTTAAGCCCAGCGCGACCAAACCGGGCCTGAACTTCCTGCGGCGAAGGATCTCGAACAGGTAGTATGAGACCACGAGGCTGAGGGCATAGAGCGTGGCTTCGGGAAAACCGCCGGCCACCAGGAGGAAAACGGCCAGCCCGGCGCTGAGGCTAAGGCTAAAGCCGGGCCTTTGCGCCAGGCGGTGGAAGATAAAGAGGGTGAGCGGCAAGAGCGTCTCCACGTTGAGGTGGGACATATACACGTAGCGGGTGAAGTAACCGCAGAGCATGAAGGCGAGGCCGGAGAGGAGCGCGGCGCTTTCGCTTGAGCGCAGGGCTTGGCGGGCGAAGAGGAAGGCGAAGAAGCCGGCCAGCCAGAGCCGGATCAAGAGGACCAGGTCGGCCGCGGTCCAGAAGCCAAGCAGGTATTTCAGCCATTGGAGCGGAAAGAGCGGCGCGGACTGCATGTTGGCCAGGTGCGGGAGCCCCAGGGCGTTATAAGGGTTCCAGAGCGGGAAGTGACCGCGAGCCAGCTCCTGGCCGCTGAATTCATCCCAGGGATAAAATCCATAGATGTTGGTGATGTCCTGGATCACGCCGGTGAAAAGGAAGTGCCCGGACAAGAGCATCGGGCCGTAAAAAACCAGCAGGACCAAGACCAGGATCAACCCGGCCCGGGTTTTCTCCCGAGGCGGCCGGCTAGGCATGGCCGTCTCCGGAAGAAGGCGTGAGGCATGAGGCCTGAGGCCTGAGGCCGGCGGCATGAGGCGTTGGGCTTCCGGCGCGAGGCTTGAGGCCAAGGAAAAAGACCAAGAGAAGAAAGAACAAACAGGTGAGGCTGACCCAGAGCCCGATCCGAAAGTCCAGGGGCTCAAAGCGAAACTGCACCGCGTGTTTGCCCCGGGCCAGAACCACGCCGCGAAAAGCGTAATCCGCCCGAACAATCCGGGATTCCTCCCCGTCCACCCAGGCCCGCCAGCCGGGATAGGCGGCGTCGGCCAGGACCAGGAGACCCTGGCTCGCCCGGCGGACTTCGAGTTCCACCCGGTCGGGTTTGTAGCTCAGCAACTCGACCTTGCCGCGGTCGCCGGGATAGCCTTGGACCAGAACACCGGTTGCGGTGACGGTGGCGGCTTCTTTCAACTGCTCGACCGACAAGGACCCGAGGATGGGAAGTTCTTGCTCGGGAGTAACAGCCAAACTTCGGCTCACGGAAAAAGCGCGGGGAAAGGCGTCAAGGATCTGGTTTGCCTGCACGGTCCCCTGGTCCTGGTCTAAGAGGGGGACCGAAGGGAAGGCAACGGCTTCCTGCGCCGGAGCGGCGGTCAGCTCGATCCAGCCGGGCCAGTCGGCATCGCGATTGTTTTTAGGGCCGGGATCAGTGGCCAAATGCAAGGCGCTTTCTCGGCCGGGGTCCGAGGTCAGCGAAAGATCGAACCGAGTCATGGAAAGGGCATGGCGCGCCACGAACCGGGTGAACAGGAGTTTTGCACCGCTGGAGCTTTCGCGCCAGAGATAAAAATTGGCGCCGTCTGAATTTTTGTCCCAGGCCAGCAGGGAGGGAGTGAAGCGAAGTCGGATATCCGATTCTCTCCAGGGGAGGCGATAATCCAGGCGGGAGGGTGGATGCTGAAAGAGGGAGGGACCGCGAAGCTTCTGGGGCGGGGTCACCCCATAAACGCCTGAGCTATGGTAGAGGATCTGTTCCATGATCTCTCCGCGCAGGAGCTCTCGACGTCCAACCGCGAAGCGAATCCCCATCAGTGCGGCCAGGGGCCGAAGAAGGCGCTCGGGCGAGGGCTGGGTATAGTAGCTGGGATAAAAGTACCGGATCGCTTGTTCACCCTCCAGGCCATTGAGGCGGTTGAGCAATTCCAGGTACGGCCGGTAGAAAAGGGCATCGGAAGAACGCAAGTCATCCAGCCCGAAGGCGAGGGCGAGGTTGGGGGGGAAGAAGCCCTCGAGTCCGGTGATCCGGAACGGCCCGGAAACGGCCTGCTCTTGCTGGAGGTAATTGAGGTAGGGCGCTTTCTTGAGGTCGCGGGTGCCGAGTTCGATATAGGGCTTGACCTCGCGGGCATGATAATAGAGGTTGCCGAGCAAGGCCAGGAGCAAGAGCGCGGCCAGGGCGGGACGCAAGGCGCCTCTTCGCGCCGGGCCGGAGGCACGGGGCAACAGGGTTTCCAGGCCAAAGCCGGCCAGGATGGCAAAAGCCAGATGGATTTCGGAGAAATAAAACTTGAAGTTGGAAGCCAGGTTGAAGACCGGCAGGAGCGCGATCAGCCGGAAGCCCGGAAGTCCGAAGGTGAGGCCGAGGAGCAAGGCGAGAATGGCGGCGAAGAAAGCGGCGGCGGGATTAAGGCGGCGGAGCCGGCCGAGGGCGAGGAGGACGAAGAGCATGGGAAGCAGACCCAGGCCCGGGGGCACGCCGGGCACCGCGGTCTCGCGGTAGCCGGAGAAGAGGAGTCCGAGGGTGCCGCGCTCCAAGACTTGGAGCGGGATGCCGGAGGGCTGGTCGGCGAAGATCCGGTGGATCCCGGGCCAGAAGAGGTTGAGGATGCCCCGGGCTTCGAGGTGGAAGAAGCCGAAGCCAGGGGCATGCAAGGACCAGCAGCGGGTGAGGTAATTGGCAAAGGGGAGCAGCGCGGCCCCGGCCAGAAGCATCCCGATCAGCCCGGCCGCGGCCAGGGGTAAAAAGGCGGAAAGCCGGGTCCGGGACCTGGCGGCGAGGAAGATCACGTAGAGCCAGGCCAGGAAAAAGGTATTGAAAACCGCTTCCGGATGGCCGCCGAGGATGACCAGGGCCGAGAGCAGGCTGGAAGCGGCCATCAGGGAAGCCCGCCGCAAGGTGAACATTTTTGCCCAAACCAGCATCAAAAGAGGCAGGAGCATCTGGGAGTTTAAGTCCACGAGTTGCAGAAACCAAAGACCATAGCCGCCGAGAGCGTAGAGCAGGCCGGCGGCCAGCGCGCCGCTAAAACCCTCGCCGGCGTTTTTCCCCAGCACAAAAACAAACGAGGCGGCCAGGATCAGACGGAGCGCCAAGACCAGGTCTTGGGCCAGGGGCGAGGTCAAGAGGGCCCGGAGCAGCCAGAGCGGGAAGAAGACCGCGGTTTGAAGGTTAGCCAGGTGGGGCTGGCCCAGGGCGGTGTGAGGGTTCCAGAGCGGGAAGTGGCCGCGGAGCCACTCGGAAGAGGAAAATGCGTTCCAGGCCCACACCTGCAGCACGCCGGCAGGATCCACCCGGGGCAAGACGGAAAGGGCGCCGGGAGAGGAAAGCTCGGGGAGAAGGAAGACCAGGACCGCGCCTCCCAGGAGGGAGGCGGCGAGCCAAAACTCTTTCGGCCGCAATGGCGGAAAAGGGGGCACTAGGGGTTCCCAGGTTTAGAACACGGCTGCTTGAAATTGTTTTTCCAAACCATGATTAAAAGCCAAAGCGAAATACTATACTGCATAGTGCCATAAAAAATGCCGTTATAAATCAATAGGATAGATAGAACTGTAAAATTTTGTAGAAAATAGTTGCATTTGCGGAGAAAGCATGATACAAATAAAGCTGAACTCAAACCCATAAAGAACGGAGAAGCCAAAATGAAACGCTGTCCCAATTGCAACGAGTATCTTTCCGACGAAGCTATTCAATGTAAGACCTGCTTGACATACTTGGATGGCAAGGTGCGGGTGGACGAGCGCTGCGAATGCGGCAACCTGGTCGCCAAGCTCACGGAAAGCACGGTCGAGATCAAATGCCGTCGTTGCAAACGCATTCGCATCATCCCCATGGATCAACTCGCGGAGAGGTATAAGGTCCTGCTCGAGCGTGCTCCGCGGGAAGTAGCAGAAGCCCGCTAGACCGAACCGAGCCGTTCTTGGTTCCGAGCCTGGCCCGCTGAGGCCAAGGGTTTGCTTTATCTGCGTCTCGATTCCAGCGCGGCCGCCACCAGGTGGTCCACGCCCAGTCCCATTTCTTCCCAGAGTTCCTCGGGCTTGGCGGAAGCACCATAACCCGTGATCCCCAGCCGCACTAATTTCACCTTTAGCCCCAGGTCGGCCAGAGCATTAGCCACCCGGCTGCCCAGGCCCGTGGCCACATGGTGATCCTCGTAGGTGATGAGCAACCCCGTCGCCGCCGCTTCTTTCAACTCTTCCGGCTTAAGCGCCAGCGGACAGGGCACATTGTAAACGGCGAAACGCGCGCCTTTCTCCTGGAGGATCTTCCAGGCGGAAAGCGCCCGCCCGGTCATCGGGCCCATGGCCAGGATGGCTCCCTGGTCTCCCTCCCGCAACTTTTCCATCTTCCCGTATTCAAAGCGGTAACCGTCCGCAAAATGGGGCCGGCCCGCTTCGTCGCACAAGACCGGCTGGCGCGACCGGCCCATGGCCAGAAGGAAGTTGCCCTCGGCTACCGCCAGATGGCGCACCGCCCGGTCGGTCTGGTTCGGGTCTGCCGGCACGATCACCTTGAACCCGAACAGGTTCCCGGTCAGCCCCAGGAAATCAATGCACTGGTGGGTCTTGCCGTCTTCCCCCACGTCCAGCCCGGTGTGGGTCAGGACCACTTTGAGCTGGGTCCCGTTGATATCGTTGAGCCGCGCCTGGTTGTAGGTCTCGCAGATGCCGAAGACCCCGAAGTCGGCGAAAAAGGTGAGCACCCCCATGGTGCTGAGCGCCCCGGCCAGGGTGGCGGTGTGGTGCTCCTGGATCCCGCCCTGGAAAAAGTGCTGCGGGCAGGACTTGGCAAAAGCCGTCGTCTTGACGCTGCTTGCCAGGTCGCAGTCCAGCACCGCCACCGGGCTTTGCCCGAGAACCCCGCAATTGAGCTTGGCAATGTCCTCGAGCGCGCCGCCCCAGGCGCTCCGGTTGTCGCTCTTGGCCTCCGGCCCGTAGCTCCGCGGCTCGCCCGGGTTGATCCGCAACGGCACGACCTTCCGCGCCGGCGCCACCCGCGGGTAATCGCCCTTTTTCCGCCGCTCCCGCAATTCCGCCAGGACGTTGGGTAGCTCCAGCTCTTCCATGGCCTGGGTATACAGGTCGTCGGGCAGGGCGGCCCCGTGCCATTTCTCTTTGCCCTCCATGAAGGACACGCCCTTGCCCATGACCGTATGGGCCAGGATCAGCGTGGGCCGCGACTTCTCCTGCCGGCCGGCGCGCAGCGCCTGGTAAATCGCGGGCAGGTCATGGCCATCCAGTTCCACCACCTTCCAGCCGTCCGCCTCCCAGTTGGCCTTGATGTTCTGGGGCATGATCTCCCTGGTCTCCCCGCTGATCTGCCGGTTGTTGTAATCCACCAGGGCCGTGATGTGGTTCAGCCCGTATTTGACCGCGAAGCGCCGCGCCTCGGAAATCTGGCCCTTCTGCTGCTCCCCGCAGCCCATCACCACATACACCTGGAAGTCCAGGTGGAGCATCCGTCCGGCCAGGGCAAAGCCGCACCCGGCGGACAGCCCCTGGCCCAGGTTGCCGGTGTCCCATTCAATGCCAGGCACACTCCGCTCGACGTGGCCCTCGAAGACTGTGCCCAGGGCGCGGAAGCCCAGGACCGCGGCCTCGACCGGGAAGAACCCGGCCCGGCCCAGCGCGGCATAAGCCCCGGGCGAGGTGTGGCCGTGGCTGATCACGATCCGGTCGCGGCCTGGAAAGTCCGGCCGCTTGGGGGTGAGCTTGGCCAAGTGGTAGAGGATGAGGAACATCTCCAGGGAGGACATGCTGCCGCCCGGGTGGCCGGAGCCGGCCAGGGTGGTCATGGTCAGGATGTCGCCCCGGCCGAGCCGGCCGAGCACTTTGAGTTCCGCCAGGGAAGTGTCGTCAAGTTTTTCTTCCTGGAAACCGCGCGCGATCATGAAGGCTCCTTGCCAACTGAAAAATGAAAAAACGGTTTGTATTTATCACGGCTGAGAAGGAAAAGCAACCCCCGGCCCAGCCTGAGCGCTTCATTGACAGAGGCGGCGCGGTTCTGCTAAGTTGAGGCATCTTCAACCTGAGAGAAGACCGCTCCGGCCACAGCCCCTTCTCATCCCGGGAGGGGAAGGAGATCCGGATATGCCGGCTGCCAAAAAGAAAATCAAGGCCCTGCTCATGGGCTATAACGGGGAGAACAATACCGGCGCCGAGTCGCGCCTGGTCACCATCGCCCGCGATGTCCGGGAAGTGTTCCAGAGCCAGAACCTGGAGCTGGAGGCGGTGGTGCTGACCGCGGCCAATGCCCGGCGCTACCTCAAGGACCCGGAGGTGAAGATGGTGGAGATCGGGAGGCCCGGCCAGCTCTGGAAGGTGCTCCAACTCACTTTTGAGCCTTACGATCTGTTAATCCTGGTGGAAGGCTCCACTTTCACCGACCACTTCTCGCCCTTCCTGCTCTACATGTTCCTGCTCGGCGCCTGGATCCACTCGTTCAAACCCGGGAAAAGCGTGGCCTACGCGGTGGACGCTTTAGAGATGAGGGAATTCAACAAGAAGCTTGCCCGCTACGTGGGCAACAAGATTGATCTGATCATCACCCGCAACGAAGACGCCCGGGAGCGGCTCCAGGCTTGGGGGATCACCCAAGACATCCTGGTCACCACCGACACGGCATTCCAGTATCAACCTCCGCCCCGGGAACATACCGACCGGCTTCTGGAACGGTTGCAGCTGGACCCGAAAAAGCCGTTGATCGGGCTCGCTTTCAAGGAGTTTTTCTGGTGGCCGGTGAGCCCCAAGCTATGGGGCCCGAAAGAGGACCTTTACCGCTTCTGGCCGCTCTACCACACCTGGGACCCGGGCGACAAAGAGAAGAGCATGGAGATGAAGGGCGTCTGGAGCAACTACGCGGACTGGCTGGTGGAGAAATACGATGCCAATATTCTCTGGATCGCCATGGAGCGGATGGACTTCCCGCCTTCGCGGGACGCTTGCCTGCTCATGGAGCACAAAGACCGGGCCCGGCTGATCCCCAGCAATGACTTTGACCTGGATGACATCACCGGGCTTTTGTCCCGGCTCCAGCTCCTCTGCAGCACCCGCTACCACGCCGGCGTGCTCTCCATGGTTTCCAGCATCCCGATGCTGGCGGTCTCCCACGACACCCGGATCGAGAGCCTCTACAAGGAAATCGTCCATATGAAATTCTACATTGACTACCAGACCCCGGACCTGCTCCGGCGAATGCGGGAGCGGACCGAGGAGTTGCTCGGGGCCGAAGCCGCGGTGCGGGCCAAGATCCGGGGAGCCTATCCCCGTTACCTGGAATTGTGTTTGCAAAACCGAAAGATATTGAAGGAGTGGTTCAGCCGGGAATTCTGGCCCTTGTCCAACTGAAGCCAGGATCACCCGGAAGCAGTCTCGTTTTTGGCCCGGAAGGAGGCAGGCGATGTTAGAATTTTTCCGGAAATGGCGACAGATCCCCGATTTCACGCACACGGCCAACTTTTTTGACGTGCTCTACGGGATCATCGGGTGGAGCCTGGTGCAGGTTTTGGGTTACGGGGTGAGGTTCCTGGACCTGTTCGGCCTGGGCCTGAACCGGAAATGGAAGCCGGGGGAAAAGCTCCAGGTTCTGTTTCTGGCTTACTCCGGGGCGCGCAACACCGGGGCCGAGGTGCGAGTGGCCGAATGTATTGACCAGGTGAACCAGGTCCTGGGCGAAGACGCGGTGGATATCAACATGACCACCCTCAATTTGGAGGAAGCCCAGGAATATTTCAAGCACAACAAGGTAAACCTCATGCCCATGAACTACGTCTTTTTCTGGGACGTGTTCAAGTTCGTGCTCAAAAACCACATGGTCGTGCTGGTCGAAGGCTCCTGCTGGAAAGAAAACTTCGCCGCGGCCCTGCTCCTCTTTTTCCTCTACGGCGTGGGTCTGGCCGAAAAGCTCGGCAAACCTTCTTTCTCTTATGCCGTGGACGCCGGGCCCATGAACAAGTTCAACAACTTCCTTTCCTGGAACCTGAGCAAGGGCATGACCCGGCTCATCACCCGCACCCAGCCGGCCAAAGAAGTGCTGGAAAAAATCTTCCTGCCCGGCGCCATTGTCCGGGTGGACACCGCCTGGACCTTGCGGCCCAATCCGCCGGATTGGGGGATCGCGACCCTGAAGAAGCTCGGGTGGGACGGACAGAAGCCGCTGGTGGGCCTGGCCATGCAGAACTTCTTCTGGTGGCCGGTGATCCCGGACTTTGTGCGGTTCCTCAAGGGCGACAAGGAATACAACTACCGCCTCATCTACTATTACGACTACGATGAGGAGGACAGGAAAAAATACCAGAAATGGGCCGCCATGCTGGCCGGCCTGATGGACTGGGTCACCGAGAAGTATCAGGTCCAGCCGGTCCTGGTGGCGATGGAGGCGCTGGACGAAACCTCCTGCAAGGATGTCATGGCCCTGATGAAACACCAGCCCCTCCTGGTCTCCTGCAATCAATTTGTGGGGGTGGAGATCGCTTCCATGCTGCGCAACTTACACCTGCTGGTCACCACCCGCTATCACGCCATGGTGCTTTCCATGCCCGGGCTGATCCCGTTCATCGGGCTGTCGCGGGACGAGCGCATCCGGGGGGTCATGCTCGAGACCAAGCTTTATGAGGACTACTATGCGGACTACTCGCGGGACGACCTGCCCGAATTGCTCCGGCAAAAGGTGAGTCGGTTGATGGAAGACCAGGCCGAGCGCGAGCGGATGAAGAAGATCATCCGCGAATGGCTGCCCTATTATTTTGCCCAGATGGCGCGCCTGGGCCTGGATATCCGCAAGATCGTCCAGGAATGCTTCCCGGCGCTCAAGCTCAAGCCCCTGGATGAAAACGACCCGGCCCAGCTCGAGCCGTTTGTCCCGCCCGAGCTTAAGCAGGACATCCGGAAAAAATATCTGGAATTGAACTAGGCGGCCCAGGATGCCACCACCCAGGATGAGCCGCAGGAGCGCGCCATGACCATCTCGGCCAAAGAACGAGACAACCTGTTGCGCTGGGACGGGAAGAAACCCGGCCATTACGAGGTTTATTACCTCAAATGGAACGATCTCGTTAGCCGCACCGCCGGCTGGATCCGTTACACCCTCACCTCCCCCCTGCCGGCGGCGGGCGATCCTTACTGCGAGCTGTGGGGAATGTTCTTCGACATGGATCAGCCGGCCAACAACTTCGCGGTCAAGAATCGCTTCCCCATCCAAAGTCTGGTCTGGGACCAAGACCGCTTCCGGGTCCAAATCGCCGACGCCGAGCTTTGCCAGACCTCCTGCCGCGCCTCCATCACCGACCCCGAGAAAAAACTCTCGATGTCCTGGGACCTCACCTTCGATTCGCCAACCCCGACCCTGTATTACTTCCCTTCGGAATTTTACTACCAGAGCCGTAACCCCAAGACCAAGTCCCTGGTCCCCCACCTCGACGCGCGTTTCCACGGCACCGTGGTCGCCAATGGCCGCGAGATCAAGCTCCGCGACGTCCCCGGCCTCGAAAACCACCTCTGGGGCTCCGAGCACGCTCTCCGCTGGGCCTGGGGCCATTGCAACGCCTTCTCGGAAGATCCCTCCGTGGTCTTCGACTGCATTGATTCCCAGTTGAAAATCGGGCCCTGGGTAAGCCCTCACATGAAGTTCTTTTACATCAAATTTCGCGGCAAGGAATACCTCCTGAACCAGCCCTGGCATTGGGCCTTGTGGCACCGGAGCCAATGGGAATTGGGCCGCTGGACTTTTCAGGCGCGCTTTCCCGGGCTCCGGGTTCAAGGCGAGATCAAAAGCCGCTTTGAGGAATTGCTGGCCATCACCTACATGGACCCGGACGGCAAACTCCTCTGGTGCAACAACAACACCGCAGGTTCCATCAAACTTTCTCTTTTCGATCTTTCCGGCAAAAGCCTGGGCCGACTCACCAGCGACGGGGGCTGCACCGTGGAGTTCGTGGACCGCAAGACCTATCCCCAGGTGCCGGTGCGCCTCTGACCAAAGGGAAAGCTTTTGGTCCAGGCGAGCCCGGCAGGGGGGATTATTTTTCCAGTGCGTGAGCACCCGGAGCCGTGGTCCAGTCCCCTGCCATGAAACTGATCAGCTTCGATAAGAAGCTTTCCCTGCCCGCGGCCATCGCGGTCACCGTCGGCGCCTTCCGCCTCTTCTCCCGCTTCCCGGAAAAAGTAGCCGCGGCGGAATTTCCGATCACCAAAACCTGGCTCTACCCCTGCGCCGCAATCTCCGCGGTCCTCTCCTTCGCGGTCGGCGGCTTCGCGGTTTTTCTGCTGGTAAGCGAGTTCCTGCTTAAGTAAACCCATGCAGTGTTGCTTGACAGCGGATGAAACTATGCGTTAAAGTTAATTTAAATGAGGCGATCAAGGAGGCTGACCGGATGGGCATTAAAGCCAAGAGAACCCCAAAGGGAGAAAATCCTGGATCATAGAAGGCGGTTTCTTTTTTTCTTCTTTTGTCTTGGCGGGAAAAGGGTGGGCCGAGTGTTAAGTTGCGTGTAAAGTAAAGATTTGAGCCCAAATTAAAAAAAACTCCCGCCCGAAGGGCGGAAACCCGGGGGTGAGCAGGCCCAGCCTATTCACTTAACAAAAGAGGGAGTTCTCCATTTTCCGCTGAGCCAGGACAAATTCAAAGAAGGGAGGCAAAAGGAGATGAGACGTTTTCTTAAATCACGGACGATTGCGATGGTGGTGCTGGTGGCCCTGATGCTGGCCTCGGTCCAGTGCGGCTACATCCTGCACTCGGAGCGCAGGGGGACGAAGGGGGGAGATATTGATCTCCCGATTTTGATTATGGACTGCTGCTGGTTCTTTGTGGGGGTCATCCCAGGGGCGCTCGCGCTGATTATTGACTTCACGAGCGGCTGCATCTATGAGCCTTCCGGTTCCAAGAAGGTGAGCCTGCGGCCCGACAGCCGGCTTTCCTTCCGCCTCAATGATCCCGCCCCCGCGGACGCCACCGTGGCCGTGACCCTCGAAGACCCGACCGGCCTGCAGGTGAAGGCCACCCTGATGGAAAAGAACGTGGCCCAGGGCGAGCGGATCGGCAAGGTCAACCTGGCTCTGCCCGCGGGGCTTCAGCCCGGCGCCTACAAGCTCGCGCTCAAGGTCAACGGCGAAACTTCAGTTTCGTGGGATATCAGCCTGTAAGAGCAAGTTGCAACCATGATCCAAGGAAGGTAGGGGAACGCGCCCGAGAGGGGGTGCCCCTACTGAAGGAGGAGACGAGATGAGCGCAGTCAAGATTGTGGCCATCGTGCTGATCGCGGCCGGCATCCTGGGGCTGGTGTATGGCAAGTTCGTCTACACCAAGGAAACCCACAGCACCAAGTTGGGCGCGCTCGAGCTGTTGGTCAAGGACCGGGAGACGGTCAACGTCCCGGCCTGGGTTGGCGTGGGGGCGATCGTGGTCGGCGGCGTGCTCCTGCTGATCCCGCGCAAGAAGAGCTAGGCTCAAGGAGGAGAATGGAAGGAGAATAGGGTTAAAGCTTTACTTTAAACCTAAGGCTTGACCGGGATTAGGAAGTCTGCCAGAGATCGGGGTCAGAACTTTACATTAAACATTACAATGCTGCATAATAATCAACGGAAGGTTCTGGGTTTCTGGTTCGGATCCCCTATCGGCGATCTTTCCAGGTGTCGGGGTGTCGGTGCAAGTGCATGACGGCGAGGATCAAGATGCTGTCAGGCTCGATGCTGTAGAGGACGCCGTAAGGGAAACGGTGGACGAAGCAGCGGCGGATATCGCCTTCGAGGATGGGCCAGGCGTTCGGGTAAGCGGCGATATTTTGCGCGGTGGAGTAGACTTCCAGCGCGAATTCTTCTCCCAGTCCGGGTTCGCAATCTTCATAGTATGAGATTGCCTCGAGGTATTCCGCTTCGGCCTCGAGATGAAACGCGAATTTCATCGCGCGAATCGTGCTTTGATCTTGGCGAAGACCCGGTCTCCGGGAACAGGCTGGACCCGCCCGGAGCGCAGTTCGCGCAGGCGGCGACTCGCGGTTTCCGACCAGGCCCGATCCATGTCCGGGTTGGGCGCGTTGAGGGTGCGAAGCAACGAGTCAATGACATTGGCGCGGTCTTCCACCGGCAGCTCGGAAGCCTCGCGAATAATCTCCTGGATCGTGTGCATCAGGCACCTCCATTCAATTTGATCTTAATCGGGATAGTTGCCTGGATTCCGGCTGCTTGCCTCCAAAAGAATCCTCAGGGGCTCGTTCCAGCGAAAGGGCCAAGGCGTCTCCTGCCCCAACTATTAAAAATCATAGCAAAACTGAGTATTCATGTCAATAGATCGGGAGAGCTATACTTTAAACAGAAGGCTTGACAGGGTCTAGGAGTTTTGTCAGGATGAGGTCATGAAGCGGTCGGACCGGATCAAATTTTGGGGAGCGGATCAAGCTCCTTTATCCATGTTCCTATGCTAGTCGAGAGCCGCGCGCCCAACCGGATCCTCGACTTCGGCGGCTGGACCGACACCCACTTCGCCGGCTCGGGCAAGGTGGTCAACCTGGCCGTCACTCTCTTCGCCCATGTCACGGTGGCGACTCGCGCCGAGCCGGGAGTGACCATCCACATCCTCGACTACGGCGACCGGATCGAGCTCGCCGACGTGGTCCGCGAGCGCTACGGCACCAAGCACGACCTCTTGCTGGCCGCGCTCAAGCGGATGCAGATCCAGACCGGGCTCGACGTCTACATTACCGCCGACGTGCCCCCCGGCTGCGGCACCGGCAGCTCCGCCGCCATCACCGTGGCGCTGCTCCAGGCCCTGGCCCTGATCGCCGGAAAAGCCCTGGTCCCGCACGAGCTCGCCCGCCTGGCCCATGCCATCGAAACCCAAGAGCTGAAAAACGAGTGCGGGATCCAGGACCAGATCGCCTCCGCCTACGGCGGGCTTAACTACATTGACATGTTCGAATATCCCTTGGCCCGGGTCTCGCCCATCCCCATCGCCTCCCCGGCGCGGCTGGCGCTCGAAAGCCGGCTGCTTTTAGTTTACGAAGGCGCCGGGCATTTAAGCTCGGACGTGCACCGGGCGGTGATCGAGAGCCTGAGCCGGCCGGAAAGCAAAGTGCGCGAGCTCCTGGTTAAATTGGCTGATTGCGCCGACCGGGCCAAGGACGCGCTCCTGCGCCAGGACCTGGAGGCGCTGGCCCGGACCATGGACGAGAACAACTCCTTGCAGAAGGCGCTCCACCCGGGCATCACCACGCCCCGGCTCGAGCGGATCGAGGCGCTGGCCCGGGAGCGAGGCGCGAAGGGAGTGATGATCAACGGCGCCGGCGGAGGCGGGAGCATCACCTTGCTTTGTGCGCCGGGATCGCGCTCGGTGGTGGCCCAGGCGCTCCGGCAGGAGGGCTTCCGCATTCTTCCTTTTGTCATCTGCCCCGAGCCGGCCCTGGCCTGGGTGGCCGGCTGAAGAAAAGTTTCCACGCCAAGGCGCCAAGGGGCCAAGGCGCTAAGTTTTTAACTCTCTAGAGATGTCTCTTGGGGCGGGATCAGCCCCGCCCGAAATTCAGACACGGTCCCGCTCCTCGCGGTATGCTCCGACACGGCCAAGGGGTCAAAATTGCCTTGACCGAGCGCTAATACTCCTTCCACTTCTTGCCCCACTTCGTCTCCAGGAACTGTTTCACCACTCGCTTACCTTGGGTCGGGTACCAGAGGTAGTCGTGGAAGAAGTAGGAGCCGAAGACGAAGAAATAGACGAGCGGGGTGTGGAAGAAGAAATTCTGGAACCGGCTCAAGGGCCCCCACCAGAAGGGCCGGATAAAGGCGGTGGCGGCATTGTCGCCCACCGAGAAGTTCCAGCGCTCCCTGGCCGCGTCGGCGTCGCCCACGATCTCGATCTCGGAGAGGATGCCGGTGCCCAGACCCCGCTCGGTCGCCAGCCGGATGTAATCCAGCTTCATCGGGTCAAAGCCCATCATGCTCGCGCTTACCGCGTCAATCGCCACCTGGTCGCCCGAAGCCAGGATCACGTCTTTGAGATGGGGCGTCATGGTCCGCGGGCCCGGGCCGGACCCGGCCACGGTCCCGTCCATCACCGCGAACAGGCCGGAATGGATCTCCTTTTGAATGGCGAGCAGGTCCACCAGGGTCTCGTGGATCCAGGTGTGGGTGTAGTGCCGCTTGGTGTTGAGCAGCCCGCCGAAGGCGTTCTTCATGGCGCCGGTGGTGCCGGTGTAAACGTGGCACTTCATCGTCGGCAGGTGCACGATGTTTTTGCCCAGGAAGAAATCAGGGATGTGGATGCCTTCGGGATAGATGCGCGGCAGCACCAGCATCTCCGCCTCCGGCTGAAACCGCACCCACTCCATGTCCTCCCGCCGGAAGTTGTAGCGCACCGGGATCCGGTATTTCTCGAACAGCGGCTGGTGCTTGTTCTCCCGCTCGCCCTTGAAGGCGTTGATCACCACCGTCTCGTTCTCCACCGAGACCAACCGGTCCAGACCCAGGTCTTTCAGGCCCAGGATGGTGCCCTCCAACTGCCAGGGCGTGGTATTGGCCGCGGGATAGAAAAAGTGCCAGGAAATGTTGGTCTTTAAGATGGTGGGCTTTTGCGGGTCCAGGTATTGATCCGCTTCCGCCAGCCGGAGCAGCCGGCGATAATCTTCCACCACCGACTCGGGCTGCGTCCGCAGAATCGCGACTTTCGATTTGGCCATAGCCATTCCTTGCTGAAACTCGGTGTCCGCGATCACCCCGCCCCCGAATCAAACCGCCAACCGCGAACCGTCAACCGTGAACCATTATTATACGAGACATCGCCCCCTCTCACAAGGTTGCCAATCCTGCCGACTGGAGCTACTGGCCCGCGTCCAGATAACGTCAGATCCACTTCATAATTCCCGCAAAAACGATCAGGCTGACTACGTCCACCGCGAAGATGGCCGCCACCACTGCGATCTGGCGCCGGATCTTTCCCAGGTCATAGACCCAGAAGGAAACGATCATGAAGGGCATGTAACCGAGCAGGACGATCAAGAAGACCTGGGGGAAGTTCCACCAGCGGTATTCCCAGACCAGCGCGCCGGCCCGGTTCAGCAGCACCTCGATAAAAACGCACAAGATGGAGTTGAACACCACGAAAAACCATCGGTTGGGCAGGCCCAGGATTTTCAGGCCCCGGTCCTTGGGCAGCATCTTGATGAGGACAATCCCCAGGATCGCGAACATCAGCGAGATCTCGATATTCAAACCGATCAGCAAGAGGTAAGCGGTCTTGCCCGGCGCGGTCCAGCAGGCCGAGTAGCCGGTAAAATGGAAGACCAGGCCGTTCCAGATCTCGTTGAACCAATCCATTCCCCAAAAGGCCAGACCGGCGAGAACCAGGCTCCAATTCCTCCGCTCGATCTCCACCGCGTAAACGTAAATCACCAGGACAAAGATCGGGATCACATACCACTGGAACTGGCCGGAATCCCGCAAAATCAGGAGCGCCTGTCGAGAAGCCTCGGTCATAGTTCTTCTCCCTTCCGCCGGCGGAACGGCCGCCGTCTCTTACTTGATAAAAACGTCCTCGACGTCCATTGCCGTTTCATACCGAGACACCTCTTTGGGGGCCTAGATACGAAATGGCCTCCCCGATCACATAGAAAGAGCCGGTGATCAGAACCACCTCTTCCGCCTCCGCCTGAGCCAACGCTTGTTGAACCGCATCTTCCACCCGGGCAACCTCTTCGACCTCGCCGGCAAAACCCGCCAGCGCCGCGGCCAGCCGCTCGCCCGGCACCGCCTTCATCGTCTGCGAGCGGGTGAGGATCACGCCGAAGAGCGCCGGCTTCAGCTCGCGGAAGAACCCCTCCACGTCCTTGTCCGCACCCAGCCCGATCACCGCCCGCACCTTTTGGCCGGGAAAAATTCTCTTCAGCGTGGCAGCCAGGTAACGGGCCGAGTCGGCATTGTGGGCGCCGTCCAGCACGATGGCCGGCTTTCCCGCGATCACCTGGAACCGCGCCGGCCAGCGCACCTGGGCCAAACCCTCCCGGATGGCTGATTCCGGGATCGGCCGATCCCTTCCTGCGAAGAGATCGCAAACTAAAACGGCCAGCGCCGCGTTCTGGAGCTGGTGATCGCCAAGCAGCGGCAGCTTAAGCCCCGGCAAACGCCGGTCGCCCACAAGGTCAAAGACCTCGCCGGCCAGGCTCTCTTGCCGCCGCGGCCAGCGGTAATGGTCTTCCAGCCGAACGAGCGGCGCCGCCACCGCCTGCGCCCGGGCCGTGAGCACGGCAAAAGCCTCCGCCGGCTGCGGGCCTACTGCCGCCGGTCGGCCGGGCTTGATGATCATCGCCTTTTCGCCCGCGATTTGAGCGAGGGTCTCGCCCAGGATGTCCATGTGGTCGTAGCTGATCGGCGTGACCACGGCCACCGCCGGGTCGCAGATATTGGTGGCGTCATAGCGGCCGCCCAAGCCCGCCTCCAGCACCGCGGCCTCCACTCCCGACTCGGCAAAGTGGGCCAGGGCCAGCGCGGTCAGGATCTCAAAGTAAGTAAGCTCGCCCAGCGCCGATTCCCGCTCGACCGCCCCGGCCGCGGGGATCAGCCGGCTGGTCACCCGGGCCACGGCCTCGGCGGAGATGCGCTCGCCCATGACCTGGATGCGCTCGTGGAAGGAAAGCAGGTGGGGGGAAGTGTAAAGCCCGGTGCGATAGCCGGCGCGGCGGAGCAGGCTCTCGATCAGGGCCGCGGTGCTGCCTTTGCCCTTGGTCCCGGCGAGGTGGATGACCTGGAACTTTTGCTGCGGCTGGTCCAGGACGGAGAGGACCCGGCCGACCCGGGTGAGGTTCATGGCCCAGCCGTCGTAGGGATAGCGGAGCGCGCGCTCGTAATTGGTGAAGCGGTCGAGGAAGGCCAGGGCCTGCTCGTAGGTTAGGGTGGGCATAACTCAGTTGGTCTTTTTTCCGAGGAAGATTCTAACGCGGAAAGAAAAATTTAACCACAAAGACACAAGGGCACAAAGCTTTTAGACATTTTCAGCTTATCCTGGCTTCGTGTCTTGGTGTCTTTGTGTTAAGAACTTCCTCGCTTCTTCGACGGCCGCCCGGGCCGATGCCCACGGTGCGGCCCAGGGCCTCGATCTGGTCCCACAAGCGACGATGAAACGCCTCCGTGCTCTCCCCGGTCCCCCCTTTTCCCGGATAAATCTCGTAAAGCGCCCGGTATTCCAAAGGTGTCAGGTCGGGCATGACCACGTTGGCCCCGCACAAAAGGCCCATCTCCCGCCCGCGCTCCGGGCTGAGGGTGGCCAGCGCCGTGGTGCTCGGGAGATTGGTCTCCGGGCACAACAGCCGGGCCAGGGCCGCCACCTTGCAGGTCATCTCTTCCGAGTTGGGCGCTTGCCGGGGGGCGGGAGCGAGGAACTTCTTCGGGTTCCGACCCAGCGGGGTCGCCGGATGCGGCAGAAAGGGGCCCACGCCGATCATGTCCAGGTCCAGCTCTTGAAAAAGTTCCAGGTCGCGGGCCAGGCTCGCATAAGTTTGTCCGGGAATCCCGACCATCACCCCGCTCCCGACCTCGTAACCCAACTCCCGGAGCTTCTTCAGGAGCGCGAAGCGGTCCGAGTGCTGCCCGCGCACCGGCGGATGAATGCGGTCGTAGAGCGCCCGGTCCGAAGTCTCGAATTTGAGCAGGTAGCGGTCCGCCCCGGCTTCCCGCCAGGCCTTGAGGTCCGCCTCCGACCGCTCGCTCAGGCTGAGCGTCACCGCCAGCGCGGTGGCGGCCTTGATGCTCCGAATGATTTTGGCGATCCACTCCCGGCTCATGCCCAAATCCTCGCCGGACTGGAGCACCACGGTGCCGTAGCCATAGGCCACCGCCTGGCGCGCGCAAGTCAGGACCTCCGCTTCGCTCATCCGGTAGCGGGTCAGGTTGCGGTTGCCGGATCGGATTCCGCAGTAGGCGCAGTTGCGGTCGCACCCGTTGCCGATCTCGATCAGCCCGCGCAGGTGCACCGCGTCGCCGACCGTCTTTTGCCGAACCGCGTCCGCCTCTTGCCAGAGCGCGGCCAGGCGGTCCTCACGGTCCTCCTTCAACCATCGCAAAATGGCGCGGCGGTTCATGCCGGTTGCCTTTTCCCTTCCCGGTAAAGCTCGAGCGCCGCGGGAAACGGCTCCAGCGCCCGTTCCAGGATCCCGAGCGAATAGGCGATGGTGAGCCCGTAGTTGGTGATCGGCACCCCCGCCCGCCGGCAGGCCAGGATCCGCGTCAGCATCTCCCGCCGGTTCCACATGCAGGCCCCGCAATGGACGATCAACTGGTAAGGGGAAACGTCTTGGGGAAAGTCGTGGCCCTGGACGTGGACGAACTCGAGCTTGCCTCCGACGTATTGGGTCAGCCAGCGGGGGATTTTCACCCGGCCGATGTCTTCGGCGATGGGGTGATGCGAGCAGGCTTCCGCGATCAGGACGGTATCGCCTTTTTTCAGCCGCTCGATGGCCAGGGTGCCCCGCACCTGTTCGATCAGGTCGCCCTTGTAGCGGGCGAAGAGGATGGAGAAGGAGGTCAGCTTCACCTCCGGCGGGGTGTTGGCCGCCACTTTCAGGAACACCTGGGAATCGGTCACCACCAGCTTGGGCGGCGCCTTCAGGCTTTCCAGCGCGTGGCAAAGCTCGCGCTCTTTCACTACCAGGCAGTAGGCGTCGTGGTCCAGGAGATCCCGGATGGACTGCACCTGGGGCACGATCAGCCGGCCCTTGGGCGCCTCCTTGTCAATCGGCACTACCAGCACCGCCAGTTCCCCCGGGCCGACCAAATCCGAAAGGATGGCGGCGCTGGCGATGAAATCGTCCGGCGCACAGTCGAGCAGGGCCTGGCGCAGGTCCAGAATCCCCGCGCCCGAGACCGCGGCCGTTTTGACTACCCGAATTTTTTCGGCGGCCAGCCGCTCCAGGATCTGGGCCGAGGGCTGGCCCAGGTCGCTCTTGTTCATCACCGCGATGATCGGAATCTTGCGCTCCTTGAACTCGGCCAGGAACTGGTCCTCGAAATCACCCCATTGCCCGGCCTCGGTCACCAGGACGGCCAGCTCGGTCCGGTCGAGCACCTGCCGGGTCTTTTGCACGCGCAGTTCGCCGAGCGCGCCGGTGTCGTCAATCCCCGCGGTGTCTATGAACAGCACCGGCCCCAGCGGCAAAAGCTCCATCGGCTTCTCCACCGGGTCGGTGGTGGTCCCGGCCTGCTCCGAGACAATGGAGACCTGCTGGCGGGTGATGGCGTTGAGCAGGGACGACTTGCCCACGTTCCGCCGGCCGAAGATGCCGATGTGCAGGCGCAGACCCTTGGGCGCGGCTTCCATGAATTCATCTCCCTTTCGGATCGGGCGAGCCCAGCCGGCAGACCGCTTCCGGGCTGGTCCATTCCGCGAACTGCTCGGCGCTGAGCCAGCCCTCGGCAATCGCGGTCTCCTTGATCGTCCGTCCGGTCTCCTTGGCCCGGGCGGCCAGGGCGCAGGCCCGCTCGTAGCCGAGCACGGGCACGAGCGCGGTCACCGCGGCGGTCGAGGTTTCCACCTGCGCGCGGCAGCGCGCCTCGTCGGCCTCGATCCCTTCCACGCAATGCCGGCGCAGGATCTCGCAGCTCGAGGCGAGCAGGTCCAGGCTTTCGAGCAGGCAATGGGCGATCAGCGGCAGGAAAGCATTGAGCTCGAGGTTGCCGGAGCCGGCGGCAACAGCCAAAGTCTGGTCATAGCCCATCACCAGCATGGCCGCCTGCGCGACCGCCTCCGGGATCACCGGGTTGACTTTGCCGGGCATGATCGAAGAGCCGGCCTGGCGAGCCGGCAGCCGGATTTCGCCCAGCCCAGCCTCGGGGCCGGAAGAAAGCAGCCGGAGGTCGTTCGAGACTTTGAGCAGCGACGCGGCGCAGGCCTTTAAGATGCCGGAGACCTCCACGAATACGTCCGCGTTCTGGGTGGCCTCGATCAGGTTCTCGGCCCGGGCCAAGCCGATGCCGGTAAGCTCGCGCAGGATGTCCACCACCCGGAAAATGTAGGCGCGCGGCGCGGCCAGGCCGGTGCCGATGGCGGTGCCGCCGAGGTTCACCACCCGCAGCCGCTCCTCGCACTTATAGACCCGCCAGCGGTCGCGGTTGAAGGCCTCGGCATAAGCGCCCATCTCCCGGCCCAGGGTCGTGAGCACCGCGTCCTGCATCTCGGTGCGGCCGACCTTGACCACGTGGGCGAACTGTTTCTCCTTGGCCTGGAACGCCTCCTGCAACCCCACCAGCCGCTCCTCCAAGCGGCGCACCAGGTGAATCGCCGCCAGCTTGAGCGCGGTCGGATAAGTGTCGTTGGTGGACTGGTGCAGGTTCAAGTGGTCGAGCGGCGAGAGCACCTCGTAGCGGCCCGGCTTCTCACCCAGGAGCGCGAGCGCCCGGTTGGTCAGCACCTCGTTCACGTTCATATTGGTCGAGGTCCCGGCCCCGCCCTGCAAGGCGTCCACCAGGACGTGCGCGTCGAGCTTGCCCTCGCTCATCTCGGCGCAGGCGGCGAAGATCGCCTCGGCCTTGGCCTTGTCCAGGTAGCCCAGCTCGAAATTGGCCCGGGCGCAGGCCAGCTTCACCGCGCCGTAGGCGTGGATCAGGGCCGGGTGCACCGGCCGGCGGGCGAGGGGAAAGTTCTCGAGGGCGCGGGCGGTGTGGATGCCGTAGAGCGCCTCGGCCGGGAGCTCGCGCTCGCCCAGGAGGTCGCGCTCCCGCCGAAAGGCGCTCATGGGGACGCCCCCGGGGAGAGGAGCACGGTAAAGGCGCTGCCGACGCCGGGCTCGCTCTCCACGGCCACGTCTCCGCCATACAGAAGCGCAATCTTTTTGACGATGGCCAGCCCCAGCCCGCTGCCCAGGATGGTTTCGGTCTGCTCGTTCTTGACCCGCACGAACTCGGAAAAGAGACGTTCCCGGTCTTCCCGGGAGATTCCGATCCCGGTGTCCTGGACCCGGATGCAAACCCGGCCATCCTGGCCGGTGACCGTCACGTCCACCCGGCCATGATCGCGGTTATACTTGATGGCATTGGAGATAAGGTTGTTAAGGATGATTTCGATCTCCCAGCGGTCGGCCGGCATCGGGACCGGAGCGTCGGCCTGAAGCGCGAGGGTGATTCCGCGTCGGCTCGCCTCGGGGAGAAACAGCTCCACCGCGGCCTGGGCCGCCTCGGCCACGTCCAGGGCCACGAGTTCCCGCTTCTTCTGGCCCGATTCGATCCGGGTCAGGTCCAAGAGGTCGGTGATCAGCTTGCGCATGCCCTGGAGGCGAATCAGGCTCCGCTCCACCATCTGCCGGGAAGCTTGCGGATCATCGGCCACCGTCCCGTCGGCCAGGATGTTCAGGTATTGCTCGATCGCGGCCAGGGGCGCCTTGAGCTCGTGCGCCACCACGGAGATCAACTGGAACCGGAACTGGCGCTTTTCCTGGGCGAGTTTCTTCGCCTGCCGCGTGAGCATCACCTGCTTGGCCGCCTTGTAAACCGCGGCTTTCAACTCCTCGGGCGTGAAGGGCTTGGCCAGGAAGTCAAAGGCGCCGCGCTTGGTGGCAATGACCGCGGTTTCCAGAGAGGCGTAGGCAGTGATCATGATGGTCAGAAAATCCGCGGCCTTTTCCTCGAGGCGGGCGAGCACCTCCAAGCCGGACATCCGGGGCAGCTTGTGGTCCAGGAGCAAGAGGTCGGGCCTGGCCCGTTCAATTTGTTCCAGCGCTTCTTCCCCGGTCGCGGCCTGAAGAAGCTCGAAGCCGACCTCGTCCTCCACCTCGGGCACCCGGACGTGATACTTTTCCAGGACCCGGACGACGGCTAGCCGCATGCCCGGCTCGTCGTCAACCACCAGCACCCGCAGCTTATCCATTGGCCAACCCCCGCCGGGGCAAGGTGACGGTAACGGTGGTGCCGGTCGGCCCGGCCTGGAGATCGGCGTTCGACTCGATCTGGATGTCGCCGCTGTGCATCTTCACGATCCCGTAGCTCACGGCCAGACCCAGCCCGGTGCCTTTGCCCAGGGGCTTGGTGGTAAAAAAGGGAGTGAAAATCTTGGAGCGGTTCTCCGGCGGGATGCCTACCCCGGTGTCGGATACCGCCAGGTGAACCCGGTCCGGGTCCCCGTTGACCCGGAGGGTGAGCGTCCCGCCCTCGGGCATGGCCTCGCAGGCGTTGCGGATCAGGTTGGTCAGCACCTGCGCGATCTGGTCCGAGTCCAACTCCGCCATGGGATCGGAGAGGCGAGGTTCGATGTGCACCTGCACCTGGGCCGGCACGGGCACGGTCTTGAGCGCCCGTTCCAAGAGCTGGCCCAGGTCCACCGGCTGGCGCACCACCTTGTTCTGGCGGGCGAAGTTGAGGAGTCCGGCCACGATCTTCTTGCACCGGTCCGCCTGCTCCACGATCATCTTGAGGTCTTCGCGGAGCCGCGAGTCCGGCGCGTACTCCTCCTGGAGCAAGTGCGCATACATCAGCACCACCCCCAGGGGGTTGTTGACCTCGTGGGCGATCCCGGCGGCCAACTGGCCCATGCTGGCGAGCTTCTCCGACTGGAGCAGGGCTTCCTGCATCGAGGCCAGTTGCTCATGGGAGCGGGCCAGTTCCTGCAAGGTGGTGCGCAGTTGGTCAATGGTATGGGGCAGGCACATCTCGCCCTCGGCCAGGCCGCGAAAGATGGCCATGGCATGGTCGCGGCAGGAGTCGTAGCCGCAGGCGCCGCAGTTGAGCTCATCCGCGGGGGAAGACTTGCCGAGCCGGTGGAGGATGGCGAGCACCTCGGTTTCCGAGGGCATGGGGATGATCTGGACCTGGGAGGAAAAGCTGCGGCTCAAGTCCAGGTCCGAGAAGCGGGCCAGCTCCTTGCGCCACGCGTCTTTGTCCAGCTTGGCCTGGCGCTGGCGCGCGTATTGGCTGACCCGGGCGCGGCGGTTGAACAAGGGCAGGCGGTTGCTGATTCCCGGACCCATGATACAGCCGTTGCAGCAGAGCACCTCCAGGAGACGGGCTTTCAAGTCCCCGGACTCGAATTCCTTGATTGCCTCGACGAAATTGCTCCGGCCGTCCGCGGCCACCACCTCGCCGGAAAGCAGGTCCTCCTGGATCTGGGCGGCCTGCAACATCCCGCGGCTGATCGGGAAGAGCGTGCCCAGTCCGCCGTGGGGCGGATCGAATTCGCTCGGCTTAATCGAGGCAGCCTGCACGCCGTGCTCCGAGAAGAGTTGCCGCAGCTCAATAAAGGTCAAGACCGCGTCAACCTCCCCGGCCGGGCCGGTCCTTTCCGCTTTCTTGGCAATGCAGGGACCGATGAAGACAAGGCTTAAGCCCTCGGGATGCAGGCGGCGCAGGACCCGGGCGGCAGCCAGCATCGGCGAGACGATGGGAGCCAGAAGCGGCACCAGGGCGGGATGGTAGCGCCGGACATATTCGACCTTGGCCGGGCAGTTGGTGGCGATCCAGCGCTGGCCCTTGCTATGGGCGAGGAGCGCCCGGTAACGCTCAGCCACCAGGTCGGCGCCGAAGGCGACTTCCTGGACCAGATCGAAACCCAGCGCCCGCACCATCCCCACCAGTTGCGGATACTCCAGTTCGGTGAACTCGGCGGGAAAGCTGGGGGCGAGGCAGGCCGCCACCGGATGGCCTGCGGCCAGCAGTTGCTCGACCTCGGCGATCGAACTCTTGACCTGTTTAGCTTGCTGGGAGCAGACCCGGACGCAGTTGCCGCAGCCGATGCACCGCTCCGGGATCACCTCCGCCTGGCCGGCGGAGATGCGGATGGCCTTGGCCGGACACTCGCGCACGCAGGTGTAGCAGACGCGGCAGCGTTCCTTGATGGTCGAGACCAGCGGCGTTGGCACCACATGGTTCATATTTAAAAATACAGATCGCGCTCTCCTTGCTCGATCCGGCTCAGGCGGCTCTCGGTTTCCTGCCGCCGGGACGCCTGCGGGATATCCTCCAGGTGCCGGGGCAGCGCCGCCATTCCCGCGGCGCGAGTCTCTGGACTCGCATAGTCTTGCAGATATTCCTTAAAAGTCAAAATCGCATTGGGCAGGCAGAAACTCTTGATCAGGCCGGGCTTGGCCAGGTCCATGAAGTCCTGGCCGGTGCGGCCCAGGCGGTAACAGGCGGTGCAGAAAGAGGGGACGTAGCCCAGGGGCAGCATGTCGTGAATAACCTCGTCCAGGCTGCGGTGGTCGCCCAACTGGAACTGGGCGGTGGCCGGCTGGCCTTCCCGGTAGCCGCCCGGGCTGGTGCGCGAGCCGGCGCTGATCTGGGACACGCCCAGGGCGAAGGTCAGGGCGCGCATCTTGGGCGTCTCCCGCGTGGTCATGATGATGCCGGTGTAGGGGACGGCGAGGCGGAGGATGGCCACGATTTTCTTGAAGTCCTCATCCGCGACCGGGTAGGGCGGATGGGCGGCCAGCTCGGAACCCTCGGCCGGCTCCAGCCGGGGCACGCTGATGGTGTGCGGGCCCATGCCATACACGCTTTCCAGGTGGCGGACGTGCTGGAGCAGCGCCAGGATCTCGTAGCGGAAATCGTAAAGCCCGAAGAGCACGCCCACGCCCACGTCATTGATGCCGGCCTCAAAGGCTCTCCCGACGGCGGTCAAGCGCCAGTTGTAGTCGGCCTTGGGCCCGCTCAGGTGCAGTTTCTGATAGGTGGGCTGGTGGTAGATCTCCTGGAAGAGCTGATAGGTCCCGATCTTGCAGGCGTGCAGGTCGCGGAACTGCTCCACGCTCAGGGGCGCGATGTTGACGTTCACCCGCCGGATCTCGCCGTGGCCCTCCTTGGTCGCATACACCGTGGCGATGGACTTGAAGATGTAATCCAGCCCCTCGTTCGGATAAGCCTCGCCGGCCACCAGCAACAGCCGCTTCTGGCCGGTGCGGATCAAATGGAGCACCTCGTCGGCGATTTCCTCCTGGGTCAGGGCCCGGCGCTTGAGCAAAGGATTGCCCACCCGGAAGGCGCAGTAGAGGCAATTGTTCTGGCAGAGGTTGCTGATGTAGAGCGGGGCGAACAGCACCAGCCGCTTGCCGTAGATCGCCTCCTTGACCTCGGCCGCGGTATGAAACATCTCCTCCAACACCGCCGGGTCCTCACTCTGGAGCAGGACCGCGACCTCGGCCAGGTCCAGACCTTTCAGCTCGCGGGCCTTGGCGATCACCGCCCGGGCCTGATCCGGGCCGGATTCGGCCCCGGCCGCCAGATGGCCCTGGATCGCGGTATCGTCAATGAAATGCGGGAACTCCACTTTTTTGCGCGCGGCATTAGGCATGGGAATCACTCCTTGTCCAATGGGAAGGTGAACGACAAAAATGGTTCCGAGCTTCTCTTCGCTCTCGACCAGGATCCGGCCGGCGTGCTGGTTCACGACCTCCTTGACAATGGCCAGCCCCAGGCCGGTGCCGGTCTCTTCCACCGCCCGGGCGTTCTCGCCCCGGTAAAATTCGGTGAACAACCGGGAGCGGTCGGCCTGGGGGATGCCGATGCCGTTGTCGCTGACCTCGATCCGGACGTCATGGTCGGTGCCCAGGGAAAAGGCCACGCCCACCCGTCCGCCCTCGGGCGTGTATTTGATGGCGTTGCTGATCAGGTTTTCCAGCATCTGCTCGATCATGTCCCGGTCGCCCCGGATCTCGGGCAAGCCCTCGGCCACGGTTACCGAGAAGTTCAGTCTCTTGTCCGCCGCCTCGTCCTGAAAGGTCCGCTGGATGCGGCCGGCGAGCGTGGCCAGGTCCACCTCGCTATAGTTCAAGCGGCGCTTCTCGCCACGGCTCTGGGCCAGGTTGAGGATCTCATTGATCAGGGTGATCATGGAGCGGGCGCGGCGGTCGATCCGGCGCAGGTGTTCCTGCTGGGCTTCGTTCAGCTCGCCGAGATAACCGTCCCGGACCACTTCCAGGATGCTGAGGGTGGCGGCCAGCGGCGCCCGCAGGTTGTGGGCCACCCGCATCATGAACCAGGAACGGTCGCGGACCAGGTTCTCGACGGCTTCGTAGGCCCGGGCATTGTCCAGGGCGATCGCCACCAGTCCGGCGGCCAGGCGGAAGAAGTCCACCTCGGGCTCGCCGAACCGCTCCGGCCGGACGCAGTAGGCGCCGAGGATCCCGATCACCCGCTTCTCCACGGTCAGGGGCACGAACAGGACCGACTTGAGCCCGGCCGTGACCAGCTCCTCGCCGAATTGGAACATCTCCCGCTCGGTCAGGTGCCCGGTCACAAAGGGCTCGCCCTCGATGATCCGCCGGTTGAGCGGGCTCTTCTCCACCTCCACCACTTTCCCCTTGAGGAACTCGGGAGGCAGGCCGTGGACCGCGGCGTAGCGCAGTTGCTTGCCGTCCTGGGAAAGCAGCTTGACCGAGATGCCGGCCACCTCCATGACCGCGGCCAGCTCCGAGGTGACGATGCGCAGCACCTGGTCCAGCCGCTTCTCGGAGCCGATGGCCTGGACCATGGCGTAGAGGCTATGGAACTGGGAGTTGAGCGTGGTCACCGCCTCGGAGAGGTCCGCCAGGTCCAAGATGCGCTTGCGGAGCATGCGCATGATGGCGGTGGTGGAGAAGGCGGTGATGAAGACCGAGGCGGCAAAGAAGCTCAGTTCCACCGTGACGTGGAAGGGCTGGTTGGCCAGGTTGATGGCCTGGCCGCGGAACCCGAGGGCGTGGTGCGGGATCCAGCCCAGGTATTCCGCGGCCGCGATCAGGCCCATCCCGGCCGCGACCAGGCCGGCGAAGCCGTAGGCGGAGCGGGAAGGAAGCAGGATCGAAGCGAAGATGATGTGAAAGATGAAAAAGAAGATGAAAGGGCTGGCGGCGCCGCCGGTGAAGTGGATGAGGAGGAACATGGAGGCATAGTCGAGCCCCACTTGCCAATAGGTGAACCGTCGCAGGAACTCGGTCTGGCCGGCGGGGTCTGCGGCGATCCGGCGGCTCTTAAGGTGGAAGAGGATGTTGTAGGCGAGGATGAAAAGGGCGACCAGGAACAGGGCCGGGGCCGCGAACTGGACTCCGATCAACCAGGCCACCCCGGTCCCGGCCGCGATGCTGGGGGGCACCCACCAGCGGAGCCGCACGAACCAGAGGGTCCGGTCCTTGAGCTCGCCCAGAATAATCCGTTTCCGGCGGTGGATTTCTTCGGGCAGGTTCCGGAGCCCGGCATTCTTGGCTGCTTGAGTCATAATGCTCTCCGGCGCCCGGAGCTTCAACTAGCCTCCGGCCAGGATACCCTCGATCTTGGCCAACAGCTTTTTGGTGTCCACCGGCTTTTCGAACAGCCACTTGGCCGGCCATTCCTCGCCCAGGATGTGCTGGAACTTGTCCGGGCCTTCCACGCGGACCTTCTCCAAAAAGCTGGTCAAAATGACGATGGGCAGGTTTTTGAACTCCGGCTTTTGCTTGAGCTCGAAAGCCAGGTCAAAGCCCTCGGTGTCGGTGGCCATCATGATGTCAAGGATCATGAGGTCGGGCACCTCCGCCTGCAACGCGGCCACGGCTTCGCGGCCATTGCCCGCGGTCTTGACCAGATAACCCTTGCTCTCCAGGATGATCCGGAGCGAGTCGCGGATGTCCCGGTCGTCATCCACCAGGAGAATCGTCCTTTTGTTCGCCATGCTAACCTCCCTTTTCACGGCCGAAGCCATGGTGGTTAAATTCCCCGTTCCACATAATGGGTGTGCAGCAGCTTATGGGACATATGCCCCAGCGGCTCTTTCAGGAACTTATCGTAAAGCTCCTTGACCGCCTGGTTCTCGTGCGACTGCCGGAACTCCTGGACGTCGTGGTCATCGTGGTAGAGCGCCTGGGCCCGCAGCGTCCGTTTCTCGTTGCTCACCGGCAGGGGCTGGCCGCCGCCGCCCACGCAGCCGCCGGGGCAGGCCATGATTTCGATAAAGGCGTAGTTGGCCGTGCCGTCAGCGATCTTGTCCATGAGCTTGCGGGCATTGCCCAGGCCGTGAGCCACCGCCACCCGGACCTCGCCCAGCGGTCCGACCACGAGCGCCGCTTCCTTGACCCCTTCCAGGCCGCGCACCGGCGCGATATCGAGGCTGGGCATGTTCTTGCCCACCACTACAGCATACACCGTTCGCAGCGCGGCTTCCATCACGCCGCCGGTGGCCCCGAAAATGGTGGCGGCGCCGGTGTATTGGCCCATGGGCGCGTCAAAACTCTCCGGCGCCAGGTTGATGAAATCAATCCCCGCCTGCCGGATCATACGACCGAGTTCCCGCGTGGTCAAGACCACGTCCACGTCGCGGAAACCGGAGGCGTTCATCTCCGGCCGGGAAGCCTCATACTTCTTGGCGGTGCAGGGCATGATCGAGACGGAGAAGATGTTCTTGGGATCAATGCCCGCGCTCTGGGCATAATAGGTCTTGGCCAGGGCGCCGAACATCTGTTGCGGGGACTTGCAGGTGCTGAGATGGGGCAGGAACTGGGGATAAAAGTGCTCGATGAACTTGATCCAGCCCGGGGAGCAGGAGGTGATCATGGGCAGCTTGCCCCCGGTTTTTACCCGCTTCAAAAGCTCGTTGCCTTCCTCGATGATGGTCAAGTCGGCGGTGAAGTTGGTGTCAAAGACCCGGTCAAAGCCCAGCTGGCGGAGCGCCGCAATCATCTTGCCGGTGACCAGCGTGCCCGGCGGCATTCCGAACTCTTCACCGAGCTGGGCCCGGACGGCCGGCGCCTCCTGCACCACCACGTGTTTGCTGGGGTCCTCCAGCGCGGCCAGGACCTTGGCGGTCTCATCCCGCTCAATGATCGCGCCGGTGGGACAAACCACCGAGCACTGGCCGCAGAAGACGCAGGCGGCATCCGCCAGGTTTTGGCCCATGGCCGGCACCACCTTGGAGTTGAAACCGCGGCCTTCGGGAGTGAGCAGGTTGACGCCCTGGACCTGCGCGCAGACGGTGACGCAGCGCAGGCAGTTGACGCACTTGCTGGCGTCGCGGATAAGCGAGGGCGAAGAGTCATCAATCCGGTGAGTGGTGAAATCGGTGCGGCCCACCCGGATGTCGCGGACGCCGACCAGTTCTGCCACGGCCTGCAGCTCGCATTTGCCGTGTTTCTGGCAGATGTTGCAATCCTGGGGGTGGTCGGAGAGCAGGAACTCGAGCACGGTCTGGCGGGCCTTGCGCACCCGCTCGCTGTTAGTTTTAACCTTCATCCCCTCCGCCACCGGATAGACGCAGGAGGCCACCAGGTTGCGGGCGCGCTCCACCTCGACCAGGCAGACCCGGCAGGCGCCGGGGGCGTGGTTGAGCTCGGAATAAGTGCACAAGGTGGGAATGTTCACCCCGATCTTCTTGGCGGCTTCGAGGATGGTGCTATTTTCGGGGACCGACACTTCGCGATTATCAATGTTCAGGGTAACCATCTTTACTTCTCCTTATCCTCCGGGAGGTCCGGGTTTATTCGACCTTTGCATCGCAGCGCAAGCAGCGCCGGGCCTCGGCCAGGGCCATCTGTATGGTATAGCCTAATTCCACTTCGCGGAAGTCGCCCTTGCGCTCCCCCGCCGGCGTTTCCGGCATCGGCAGCTGCGGCTGTTCCTTGACCTCCTCATCCACCTCGAAGGGAATCTCGATCGTGTCCACCGGGGCCACCCAGGGCTTCTGCCCGGTGGCGGCCCGAATCGCCTCATCCATCGCCCGGGCCGCCTGCTGGCCGGCGCGGATCGCTTCCACTACCATGGCCGGGCCGGTCACCGCGTCGCCCCCGGCCCAGACCTTGGCGTTCTTGGTCTTGAGCTCCGCGTCCACCTGGATCACGCCCCGCTTGGTCTCCACCCCGCTCTCCTTGGGCAGAAAGCTCAGGTCCGGGTTCTGGCTGATGGCCGGAATGACCATGTCCACGTCCACGGTAACCTCGTTGCCGCGAATCGGTTCCGGCGACTTGCGGCCGGACCGGTCGAACTGGCCGAGCTGCATCCGGGCCAGGGTCAGGCCGGAAACCTTGCCCTGCTTGGTCTCGACCCGGAGCGGCCCGACCAGGTATTCGATCTTCACGCCCTCGGCCTCGGCCGCCTGGATCTCCGCCTCCTGGGCGGGCATGTCCTTGCGCTCGCGGCGGTAGTAGATGGTGACCGCTTGCGCGCCCAGGCGGAGCGCGGTCCGGGCCGCGTCAATCGCGGAGTTTCCGCCCCCGATCACCGCCACCCGCTTTCCGACTTTCACCTTCTTGCCGAGGTTGTAAGCCCGAAGCATTTCCACCGCGCCGAGCACGCCCTCCGCGTCCTCCCCGGGAACCTCCAGCTTGTAGCTCTGGTGGGCACCCACGGCCAGGAAAAGGATGTCAAATTTCTTGCCCAACTCGGCGAAGCTCACTTCCCGGCCCACCCGGGTGCCGCAGCGGAGTTCCACCCCGGTGTCCAGAATGTCCTGGATCTCCTGGTCCAGAATCTCGCGCGGGAGCCGGTAGGCCGGGATGCCCCAGCGGAGCATGCCTCCGGGCTGAGGCAGTTCCTCGAACACGGTGACGGCATAGCCGCGTTTCTTCAGTTCCAACGCCGCGGTGAGCCCGGCCGGACCCGCGCCCACCACTGCGATCTTTTCCTTTTGGGTCACCGGCAGGGGTTCCACTTTCGGTTTCCGCGCGTGGTCACTGACAAACCGCTTGAGATGCATGATCGCCAAGGGTTCATCGAGCTGGCCTCGCCGGCACTTGCTCTGGCAGGGGTGGCCGCAGACGCGGCCGCACACGCTGGGGAAGGGGTTGGTGCGCTTGAGCACCTTGTAGGCATCCTCCACGCGGCCGGCGCGGACCAGCGCGATGTAGGCCGGAATGTCCATCCCCACCGGGCAGGTATGCTGGCAGGGGCTTTTGAACAGGGCGGAGCAGATCGCGGCCGGGCAATGCTTGTCGCGGATATGGGCCTCGTATTCCTCGCGGAAGTAGCGGATGGTGCTCAAGATCGGGTTGGGCGCGGTCTGGCCCAGGCCGCACAGCGCCGCGTCCTTGATCTGGGTGGCCATATCTTCCAAAAGCGCAATGTCGCCTTCCTTGCCCTCGCCCCGGCAGATGCGCTGCAGGATCTCGAGCATGCGCCGGGTGCCGATCCGGCAGGGCGAGCACTTGCCGCAGGACTCGTCCTGGCAGAAGTCCATGAAGAAGCGGGCCATGTCCACCATGCAGTTGTCCTCGTCCATCACGATCATGCCGCCCGAGCCCATGATCGCGCCCACCTTGGTGATGGCCTCGTAGTCGGTGGGAGTGTTGAGGTGCTCGGCCGGGATGCAACCCCCGGAGGGGCCGCCCAACTGCGCGGCCTTGAACTTCTTGCCTCCGGGGATGCCACCGCCGATGTCGAAGATGATCTTGCCGATGGTGGTGCCCATGGGCACCTCCACCAGGCCGATGTTGTTCACCTTGCCGGTGAGCGCGAACACCTTGGTGCCCTTGGACGATTCGGTCCCGATCTTGGCGCATTTCTCGCCGCCCTCCAGAATAATCTGGGGCACGTTGGCGAAGGTCTCGACGTTGTTGAGGATGCTCGGCTTTTGCCACAGCCCGGACACGGCCGGGAAGGGCGGCCGCGGCCGGGGCATACCCCGCCGGCCCTCGATGGATGCCATGAGTGCGGTCTCTTCGCCGCAGACAAAAGCGCCGGCGCCCTGGTAAATCTCGACGTCGAAGTCGACCCCCGAGCCCAGGATGTCCCGGCCCAGGAGACCGGAATCGCGCGCCTGCGTGATGGCAATGTTCAGGCGCTTGATCGCCAGCGGATACTCGGCCCGGCAGTAGATGTAGCCCTGGTGGGAGTTGATCGCCTTGGCCGCCGCGATCATGCCTTCCAGCACCGCGTGGGGAGTGGCCTCCATCACCGAGCGGTCCATGAACGCGCCGGGGTCGCCCTCGTCGGCATTGCAGAGCACGTATTTGACCTCGCCCTTGGAAGCCGCGGCGAATTCCCATTTCATGCCGGTGGGGAACCCGGCGCCGCCGCGGCCGCGGAGCCCGGAGGTCTTTATCTCGGCGATGATCTGGGTGGGAGTCATTTCCAGGAGCGCCTTGGCCACGCCCAGGTAGCCGTCTTTCCAGATGTATTCTTCGATGCTCTCCGGGTCAATCTGCCCCATGTTGCGGAGCACCCGGAAGTGTTGCAAGGTGAAGTAAGGGATTTTGTCCACGGTCGGAAGGACTTTTGCGGTTACGGAATCCTTATACATCAAGCGCTCGACCGGCTTGCCTTTCTGGAAATGGCTTTCCACCAGCTCGGGCATGTCGCCGGCGGTGAGCTTCTGGTAAAAGATCCCGCCGGGATAGATGGTCATCAGCGGCCCGACCGAGCAGAAGCCGTTGCAACCGGCCTTGACCAGTTGCACTTCCTTTCCAAGGCCGCGTTTCTGGACTTCCTCGAAAAGCGCGGCCCAGACCGCCTGGCTGCCCGAGGCGTGGCAACCCGTGTCTCCGCAAACTAAAAGGCGGAGACGGTATTTCGCGTTTTCCGATGCGACTCGATCCTTGATGGCCTTCAAGTCATTTAACATCAGTTTCTTTTTTTTCTCGGCCATGTTCTTACTCCTTCATCTTTCTGGATCCCACCCAGGATGTTAACATTTGGGGCCTGACCCCATGTTAAGTCCCGGCCCGGCCCTATTTTTGCCGATATTCCTGGATCATCTGGTCCAGCTTGGCGGTCTTCACCTGCTTGTGGATGTCCTCGCCGACCGTCAAGACCGGCGCCAGCGCGCAGCACCCCAGGCAACGGACCAGCTCCAGGCTGAACTGGCGGTCTTCCGTGCATTCGCCCAGCTCGATCCCCAGTTGCGCCACCAGGTGGTCGAGGTTCCGGTGGGCACCCCGCACATGACAAGCGGTGCCCAGGCACACCCGGACCTGGTGCTTGCCCCGAGGCTTCATGGTGAAAAAGGAGTAGAAGGTGACCACCCCATACACCTGGCCCAAGGGGATAGAAAGGCCGGTGGCCACCCGGCGCTGGACCACCTCGGGTAGAAAGCCGGTCACGCCCTGGACTTCCTCCAACACCGGGATCAAGGCACCCGGCTTGCCCCGATACTTGGCGACGATGGCATCCACCGCCGCCCACTGCTCGGCGGTAAACTCCTCCGCCGGTGCCCGCTGGGCGGAGACACATTCCTGTTCCATCATGACCCTCCTTATTTCTTGGCCTCAAGGAAGAGCTCTTCTGCCCTTCCTCTCTCAAATCAACTTCTGATTCTTCAGGATAAAGCACTCCCTCCCGCAACCAATACCCATGCTCCTCTATTTTTGGAGCAATAATCATGCCTCAATCGGTAAATCATTTAACTCTTTGGAATTACGTATAAAGCTGACTTTTTTAATAAAAATTGCCGCACCCGGGGGTGATGAGATGTCAGCTTTTTTTACGGTCGCAAGCGTTGGGGGAGTCCGTCTTGACCTAAAAATTTGCCGCCGGCGGTCAAATCTTCTATACTGTAAGGCGTCGGTATCTCCGGGCTGAATTGTTAAAGTTTCCTTGAGGAGTTGGATCCAGAATGAAGAGGTGGACGCGTCCGAGTCTGCGCGCCCGGATTTTGCTGCCCCTGGCCGGTCTGGTGATGATTACGCTCGGCGGCGGCGCGGTGATGATCTGGTGGACCTACCGGATCGAGGGTCTGTTCGCCTCGGTCTTGGAGACAAATGTGAGCCGGCTCCGGACCGCGGCGGAGTTGGAGACCGCCCTGATGCGCCAGAAGGGCTTTGTCTCTTATTATTTTCTGGACGGCGACCCAACTTGGCTCAAGCAATTGGAAGAGAGCCGCCAGGCGTTCAAGCGGGAGCTTCTTAAGGCCCGGGAATCTTCGCCTTCGGAGCCCGAGCAAAACGTTCTGGGCCAGATCGAGTCGGACTATGAACAATACACCCGTGAAAAGGACCGGGTGATCGCCCTTTACCAGGCCGGAGACCGGGAAGCCGGGAGTTTATTGCACCAGGAAGTCCGCGCCCAATTTTCCCGGATTCTCGAACTCTGTGATCGTTATAAAGATCTCCAGTATCAGATGATCAACCGGACTTGGAAGGAGAGCCATCAGCAAGCCCAGCGGCTCCGGGTGATTGCCGGGACCGCCATGACCGGCGCGGTCATCCTCGGCGCTTTCCTGGCTTTCATGCTGGTGACCGAGATCCTGCGTCCGATCCGGAACCTGACCGTGGAGGCCGACCGGGCCGGCGCCGGGGCTTCTTCGGTGTCGGGAAACGAGGTAGCCGCGCTGAAAAAGCGGGTTCGGGGCCTGATCTATGACGTGGAGGACACCCATACCGAGCTTCGGCGGAGCCGGGAGCGGCTGCTGCAGTCGGAGAAGATGGCTTTGGTCGGCAAGCTGGCCGCGGAAGTGGCCCACACCATCCGCAACCCCATGACCTCGATCAAGATGCGCCTGTTTTCGCTCGAGCGCACCCTGGAGCTTTCGCCCACCCAGCGGGAGGATTTCAAGGTGGTGGCGGAAGAGATGCGCCACCTGGACAACATCGTCCGCAATTTTCTGGAATTTTCCCGGCCGCCCAAGTTGAAAATGCAGCCGATCAATGTCTCCGAGGTGGTGGATGCGGCCATGCAATTGCTGCAAAGCCGGTTTGAACTCTTGGGGTTGCAAGTGGAGCGGAATCGGCATTATTTGCCGAACGTGCTGGCCGACCCGGAACTGTTGAGGGAGGTGCTGGTGAACCTGCTGGTGAACGCCTGCGACGCCATGGGCCAGGGCGGCCGGCTTCAGGTGACCGAGACCGAAGCCGTGGCCGAGCGGATCGGCCGGGCGGTGGTAATCGCCATCCTGGACACCGGGCCCGGGATTCCCGAGGCGCTCCTGGATAAAGTGTTTGAGCCGTTTTTCAGCACCAAGCCCGACGGGACCGGGCTGGGCCTGGCCATTGCCCAGCGGGTGGTGGAAGAGCACGGGGGGAGGCTGGATTTGCGCTCACGGGAAGGGGAAGGAGCCACGTTCATCATCACGCTCCCGGTTCCGGAGGAAAGCGGATGAGCCGGATCTTGATTGTGGATGACGATGCGCGCTTGCGCACGAGTTTTGAGAAGCTGTTGACCGAGGAAGGCTATGAGGTGGAGACCGCGGCCAGTGGCGAGGCCGGGCTGGAAGCGGTCCAGCAGCGGATGCCGGACCTGGTGATCATGGACGTGCGCATGCCGGGGATGAGCGGGCTGGAGACCCTGCGGGCGATCCGGGACAAGGACCCCAAGCTCCCGGTGATCGTGATGACCGCCTTTGGCACCACCGACACCGCTATCGAAGCCACCAAGCTGGGCGCTTTTGACTACGTGCTCAAGCCCTTTGATATCCCGGATATCCTGACCGTGATCGAACAGGCACTGGAAGCGGGGCGGTTCATGCGGGCCCGGGTGGAGTTGAACGTGGTCCCGGAAACCGCGCCGGCCGACGCCATCATCGGCCGTAGCGAGGCCATGCAGGAGGTGTATAAGGCGATCGGCCGGGTGGCCCCCACCGATGCCACGGTGTTGATCCGGGGCGAGAGCGGGACCGGTAAGGAGCTGGTGGCCCGGGCGGTTTATCAGCACAGTCTGCGCTCGGACAAGCCCTTCCTGGTCATCAACTGCGTGGCCATCCCCGAGACGCTCCTGGAGAGCGAGCTTTTCGGTTACGAAAAAGGCGCCTTCACCGGCGCGGTCAACCGCCGGATCGGAAAGATCGAACAGGCCCATGGCGGGACCGTGTTCCTGGACGAGATCGGGGACATGCCCTTGAGCATCCAGGCCAAGATCCTGCGGCTGCTCCAGGAAAAGAGCCTGGAGCGGCTGGGCGGACGGGAATCCATCCCCGCGGACGTGCGCATCCTCGCGGCCACCAACCGGGACCTGGAGTCGGCCCTGGCCGAGGGACGGTTCCGGGAGGACCTCTATTACCGGCTGAAGGTGGTGACCATTGGACTGCCGCCCTTGCGCGAACGCAAAGGCGATTCCTCCTTGTTGTGCGATTATTTCCTGGCCCGCTTTGCCAAAGAAATGGCCCTGGATAACCCCGGGATGACCGAAGAAGCCAAGACCATGATCGCCGGCAACCCCTGGCCCGGAAATGTGCGGGAGCTGGCCAATACCTTGCAGAAATCCCTGATTTTCAGCCGGGGCTACCCGGTCCGGCCCGAGGATATTTCCCAGGCAGTGCAAGGGGCGGCCGGTCCTACTCTGGTCAACACCGAAACCGTGGACAAGGTCTTGCGCCAATGGGCGCGGGAGACCTTGGCCGCCGGCGGCCAGCCGGATTTGTTTGCCTCGCTCATGGACCGGTTCAGCAGTATCCTGATTAGCGAAACCCTGGACTTTACACACGGCAACCGGACCCGGGCCGCCAAGCTCCTGGGAATCTCCCGGCCCACCTTGCACGCCAAAATGGAAAAAGGCGGATTGTCCGGTGCGGGGATCGAGGAAGAAGACTAACCTGCCAAGGGAATACTCCTGATTCATCGTCTGATTTTTTTTCAGCCTGTAAAGAACTATCGCCATTTCCCAGACCGCCCCTAAAGCCTCTCCCAATCCATTTTTTACTTAACTTACTGATTTAGTTTAATTTTGCATATTGGTCCGGCCTTTTCGGTTTGGGCACGGCTATTGCTCATAATAATTAGCAGGATAATTAAAAAGAGATTAGAACTAACTGGGAGGACGCTGAGACTGGGCAGATTGGAGACGAGGGTGGCACTACCCCCAACCAGCGTCCACGGAAGAAAGCGGAAAATGGCTGTTGCCAAACCGGGAGGAGAAGAAGCCAGGAGCGGAGATCGGCCTCCAGAGCCGAAAAAGCTCGCGCCGGCGTCCCATCTCAAGACCGAAGAATATTACCGCCGGCTGCGGAGGCTTTTGCGGGTGGGCCTGGCCATTGCCTACCTGGTGCCGCTCGCGATCCTGTCGCTTTACTTTCATTTCCAGTTCAACCAGACCATTAAGAAAAGCGGCAAACTGCACCTGGTCATCCTGGCCGAGAGCCAGCGCAACACGATTGACCTTTTTCTCCAGGAGCGGGTGCTCAACATTTTCAACCTGTTTCGGGGGCGCGATTTCAAGCTGGCCCCCACGCCGGATGACATGAGGCGCTACCTGCAACATCTGCGGGAGATGAGCGACGCGTTCGTGGACGTCGGCTTCCTCACCCGCGAGGGCCTCCAGATCGGCTACGCCGGCCCTTATCCCTATCTCCAGGGCAAAGACTACAGCCGGGAAAAATGGTTCCGCACCTTGATGGACCAGGACCAGAACTACCTGATCAGCGACATCTACCTGGGCTTCCGGAAAAAACCCCATTTCACCATCGCCGTTCGGCAGTTGTTCGACGGCGCGCCGTTCGTCATGCGCGCCACCCTGGACCCGGACAAATTCTACATGTTCCTCCGCACCATCGGCCAGGGCAAGGGCGGCGAATCCGCCCTGATCAACCGGCGGGGCTACTACCAGATCGTGGACCCGGAGCACGGAGAACTGTTGGGCCGGAGCGACTACCTGCCGGCAGAGCCCGCCGGTTCGGGCGCCAACGAGATCAAAGTCCAAGGCGACACCGAGTTGATCGCCTATTCCTGGCTGGAAGAAGTTCCCTGGGTGCTGGTGGTGCGGCAGCCCCTGCGGGTGGCCTATGCCGAGATGTATCGGGCGCGCCAGATCATGATCGTCAGCACCGTGGCGCTGGCCCTGGTCGTGCTCAGCGCCATCTGGATCACCACCGACCGGCTCCTGCGCCGGGCCCAGGCGGTGGAGGAGTCCCGCAAGGAGCTGCGCTCGCAGCTCTTGCGCGCGGCCAAGCTGGTCTCGGTGGGCGAGCTGGCCGCGGGCGTGGCCCACGAGATCAACAACCCCCTGGCCATCATTTCCGCCACCAACGGGGTGATCCGGGACATGTTCGATCCTCAATTCGAAATTGAATGGAACCCGGACCAGGTCCGCCAGGAACTGGACCACATTGACCAGGCGGTGATGCGAGCCAAGGGCATTACCCAGAAGCTTTTAGAGCTCGTGCGCCATACCGAGCACCGGCTGGCGACGGTTGACCTCAACCACCTCTTGGACGAGGTGGTGAGCGGACTCTTGGAGCGGGAATTCCTGGTGGCGAACATCCAACTGCTCCGGGATTACGCGCCCGACCTGCCCCGGCTCCGGCTGGACCCCGATCAAATCCGGCAAGTCTTCCTGAACATCATTAACAACGCCGGCGATGCCATCGAGGGTTCGGGGACCATTTCTCTTTCGACTCACCGGGACGACCAATTCATCCGGGTCACCATCGCCGACACCGGCAAGGGCATGACCGCGGAGCAGATGGGAAAGATCTTCCTGCCTTTCTACACCACCAAGGAGGCGGGAAAGGGCACCGGGCTGGGGCTCAGCATCAGCTTGAGCATCGTGGAGAGCATGGGCGGCCGGATCGAGGTGCAGAGCATGCCGGGGGCCGGCAGTTCCTTCACCGTGGTGCTCCCGGTCCAGCCCGTTGAGGAGGAAACCGAAAATGTCGGAGAAGGTCCCCGTCCGCCCTCCTGAGCCGAAGCCGAGGGTGCTGCTGGTCCATCAGGACCCGGCGTTCCGCGAGGCCCTGGTGCGGCAGTTGGCCATGCGCGGCTACCAGGTGGTGGGGGTGGACACCAGCCAGGCGGCGCTCGAACGGGCGCGGAGCGATCCGCCGGAAGTGGTGATCCTGGACCAGGACGCCTTCGAGGCGAATGGGAGCAATACCCTCCGGGAGATCAAGCAGCTCGGGTCTTTGACCCCCGTGATCTTGCTGCTCCGGAACGGAAGCCGCCTGTCCGAGCATCTCCGCCGCCAACCCCAGATCGTGGACTATTGTTACAAACCCTGCGGCCTGGACGAGTTGATCGCCAAATTGGAGGCGGCTCGGAACGCGCGGTCCCGGCCCAAACCAAAGGGAGTCGCCCGATGGCTGGCCCAGGTGTGGTCCGGCCTGACTCGGAGTGTCGGGCTTGCGGCGAGCTCAGCCGAGCGGAAGGGGGTTCCCTGATCGTGCCTGCCCTGACTGGGCGAGCCCTGAGCTTGTCGAAGGGAGGGAAAGTGCCATCTTCGGACGGGACGCCCATCGGCGCCCGGACCGAAGGGAAAGGAGGAGAAGATGATGTGTCCGCGGCTATCCGGCAGGAGTGCCAAGCTCTGCGCGGCAGTGGAGGGCTTGGTGGTGTTGAGCAGCGGCGAACTGGAAGCCTTTTGCGCGGGCGGGAACTACCCAGCCTGCCCGGTTTACCAGGCCCGCCAACTCCTGGGCCGGAAGATCTCGCTCAACGATTACGGAAGCATCTCCTCGCTCAAGCACGGTCCGGCCTGGTCGCACCTCAGCGGAGATCGTCTCTGAGACCGATCTCCAGGGATGGCAGCCTGTCCTGGGACAGAATATTCCCCCGGGCCCCATGGGGGAGCAAGCGAACATAAGGAGGAGATCATGGAGCGGAGCAAAATCAACTTGTTAATCGTGGACGATGAGGAGCAGTTCCTCGAATCCATCAGCAAGCGCCTGGAGGTGAGGGACTTCAATGTGGTCGCGGTTACCCGGGGGGAAAAGGCCCTGGAGGCCGCTCGCCGCTGTCCGATTGATATCGCCATTGTGGATCTGAAAATGCCGGGCATGGACGGCGAGACCACCTTGGCGGCCTTGAAGCAAGAGCATCAATGGATGGAAGTGGTGATCCTGACCGGCCACGGCTCGATTGACTCCGCGGTGGAGTGCACCAAGAGCGGGGCTTATTCCTATTTGCAAAAGCCCTGCGAGCTGGAGCGCCTGTTGGAGGTCCTGAGCGAAGCCTATAAGAAGCGGGTGATGAACAAGCTCAAGATCCAGCAGGAGCGGATGGACGAGATCTTGAAAATGGCCGGGGTGTCTTCCCCCCTCGGCATCCTCCGCCGCCTGCGGGAACTCGAAGCCGCCGGCCAGTAGCCGCGGAGCCCTCACGCCGGGACCGCCGGCGAGCCTGGGATCGTTATCCGCCGGCTGACACCCGGCCCGGCAAACCGGCGCCAGGGAGCGGACCGTGAAACCACATCTCCGGCCGCCTCCTGGAGGAGCGGCGCCGAACGAGAAGCAGAGGAGAAAAAAGTGGAAAACGATCAGGGGATTCGGGTTCTCCTGGTGGATGACGAGGAGCAGTTTCGCGCCGCCACCTCCACCATCCTCAATCGCCGCGGCTTTTCCGTCACCGCGGCGGCGAACGGCCGGGAGGCGCTGGAAAAAATCCGCAAAGACACGATTGACGTGGTGATCCTGGACCTGAAGATGCCGGAGATGGACGGTAACGAAGTGCTGCGCGAGCTCAAACGACTAAAGCCCGAACTCCCGGTGATCATGCTCACCGGCCGGGGCAGCCCCGACATCGCGCTCGCCGGCCTGCAAGAGGGGCTGTTCGATTACCTGACCAAGCCCTGCAACCTTGACCTGCTCGCCCGCCGGGTGCGCGATGCCTTCGCCCGCCGGCGCCAGCTCTCCCGGCAAGAGCACCGGGTCAAGGACGTCATGGTCCCGCTCACTTCCTTCAGCTCCGTCCGCGAAGACCGGACCCTGGCCGAGGCCATCGAGGTGATCATGATCTCCTTCAACCGCACCCCCTCCACCAGCACGGTCCAGGCATCCATGCATCGCTCCATCCTGGTGCTCGACCCCCGCCACAAGGTGATCGGCCTGGTCAGCTTCACCGACCTCTTGCAAGGCCTGCAAGCGCCGGCTCTCTCAGCCCCCGCCGGCCCCGCGCCGGCCAACGGCCCGGCCTTTCCCACGTCCGGCGCCTTTACCCTGCTCTCCCGCGACCTGGGAAAAAAGCTGGTCCGGGAGGTCATGAGCCCGGCCCCGATCACGATTGACGCCGAGGCCACCTTGCTCGAGGCCGCCCATCGCATGCTCGAGCTTAAAGTCCGCCGGCTCCTGGTCCAAGATAACGGCAAAACCGTCGGCGTCATCCGCGAACAAGACCTCTTCTTCGAAATGGCCATGATCATCCGGGAACAGTCTGAATAATCTCCCCCGGGCAGGCCCTCAGAGTCCCGGCAAGCCTTGTGTATTATGTGAAGCTCTGACCCCGAATTCAAGCCTAACGCCTCTCTTCACAACGCCCGAAAATATTCCGGCCGGATGAGTGGCGAGTCGGGGTCCGCGAGCGCAGAGTCAATCACCTTGAGGAGTTTCTGTTTGTCGCGGGGCAGGTCGCCGCGGAGCGCCAGGTAGTTGCTCGCGTGGTTGCTGCGGAACACGCTGTTTTTGAGCTCCAGCCCCTCCACCAGCCAGCGCAGCTCCTGCAAGGTCTCCATCATGTCGAGAAATTGAAAATCCTCGCCCATGCTCTGGGCGAAATATTTTTCGAGCGGCCCGAGCATGAGGGTGAGCGCGCCGATGTAGCGCGGCTGGATCGCGTTGAGCACGGATGCCGTGTTCTGGGCGTGGCGGCGGCTGAGTTTCTTGCCGGCCAGGCCCAGGAGCACGGTGACCGAGAGGTCGAACCCGGCCCGGTGCGCTCTTCCGCAGCCCTCGATCATGCCCGGGGTCTCGGCCTTCTTTTTGACCCGGCGCAGGATCTCGTCGTCGCCCGACTCGACCCCGTAATAGAGCATGGTCAGTCCGGCCTGCCGGATCGCGTCCAGCTCGGCCTGGCTCTTGACCAGGAGGTTCAAGGGGTTGGCGTAGGAGGTGACGCGCTCGAGCCGGGGGAAGCTCTGGTAGAGGAGTTCGAGGATGGCGAGGAGCTGGGAGGCGCGGATGACCAGGGCGTCGCCGTCGGCCAGGAAGATGCGGCGGGCGGAGGGCAGGCGCTCGGCGCAGAATTCCACGTCGCGCTTGAATTCGTCCAAGCGGCGGATGCGGAAGCGCTTGGTCTTATACATCAGGCAGAAGGTGCAGGAGTTGGCCGAGCAGCCGTAGGTGGCCTGGAGGATCAAGGAATCCGCCTCGCTCGGCGGCCGGAACAGAGGCATATCGTATTCCATGCTTGGGTATTTAACCGTTTTTTCCTTGCCAGTCAAGGGAAGCCTCATTGTCAAAAACTTATAATTCTTCTGCTCGGCCGAAAAAGTAAAGATTGCCTTATCGCGGAAGCAGATATTTTCAAATCTTTCGTGAAACCGTTGGGTCCATTTCGGGATAGATATGCCTGCATTTACCCAGGTCTAGTAGAGACAGCCACTGGTATTGATTCCCTGAAAGACTGTGCTAGGATTTGCTCGCGGCCCGAAGGGCTGGAATCGCGATCCCCGGCGTGGCTCACCACATCTTTCAACAGGGCGCCAATCGCCAGGATGTCCTTTTTCTGGATGGCGGAGGAAAATTTATTTGTCGGTGCTGAGAGAGCAATCGCAAGGGAAAAAACAGGAACGCCGGTGACCGTCGCCAGAACCGACCAAGCGGATTTGCATACCCATTCCCTTTACTCCGACGGCGTGCTCCCGCCCGCGGCGCTGGTGCAAGCCGCGGCCCAAGCCGGGCTCAAGGCCCTGGCCCTCACCGACCACGACACCGTGGCCGGGCTACCTGAATTCTCGGCCGAGGCCCAGCGCCTGGGGATCCTGGCCCTCTCCGGCGTGGAGCTCAGTACTCTCTACCGGGACCTGGAAGTCCATATCCTGGGCTATGGCGTCAATCCAGAGGACCCGGGCCTGCTCGCCGCCCTCGAGCGCTTTACCCGGGCCCGCGGCTTACGGATCGAGAAGATGGTCCAGAACCTGCGGGCGCTCAAGGTCAACCTCACCTTAGAGCAGGTGCTGGCCGTGGCCGGCAAGGGACCGCTCGGCCGGCCGCACCTGGCCGAGGCCATGTTGAAAGCGGGCCTGGTGAACAGTTTTGAGGAAGCCTTTGATTATTGGATCGGACGGCGCTCGCCGGCTTACGTGGAGAAATACCGGCTGCTCCCGGAAGAAGCAATCGCGTTGATTCACCATGCCGGCGGCGTGGCCGTGATCGCTCATCCCCTCATCGGCCGCATGAGTTATGAGGGCATTGTCTCGCTGCTGCCCCTTGGGGTGGATGGGGTGGAGATCCAGCATCCCAAGCTCTGGCCTGACCGGGCCGAGCGGCTGCGTCAGTTGGCGGAGGAGCGGGGCCTGTTGATGAGCGGCGGCTCCGACTTCCACGGGGGAAACCGCAGCCGGATGCCGCTGGGACAGTCCACGGTGCCCCTCGGTTTGGCTGAGGCCATTCAAGCCAAGCTGTCCGCCAGACAAAGCTTAGGAACTTGACCTTTACCTTTACCTTATTGCCTTTCTTCACAAGTAAAGTTCAGAGAGGCAAGGGGCTTGGCCTAAATCGCCTGTTTTTATCTAACCTATTGATCTTAAAGGAATTTATATCATACTTGCACCCATTACTTGCCAATTTTAGCGCAACCTCTTGATAAATTTTACCTTGACATAATTTTGAAAAAATGCTATCTAAATTGCAAATTTATCTAGTGGCAGGCAAGACTGGGATCAAAATAACGTGTATTTTCAGGATGTTATAATCAGGCTGCAAGATTTTTGGGCAGGCCGAAAATGCGTGATTGTCCAGCCCTATGACCTGGAAAAAGGCGCTGGAACCTTTCATCCGGCCACTTTTTTACGCGCCTTGGGCCCCGAGCCATGGCGGGCGGCTTATGTGGAGCCATCGCGCCGGCCCACGGACGGTCGTTATGGCGAGAACCCGAATCGCCTCCAGCATTACTACCAATACCAGGTAATCCTCAAGCCCTCGCCTCTGGAGGTCCAGGAGATTTACCTCTTGAGCTTGAAAGCCCTGGGTATTAATGCGCTCGAGCACGACATTCGGTTTGTGGAGGACGATTGGGAGAGCCCGACCCTGGGCGCCTGGGGGTTAGGCTGGGAGGTGTGGCTGGACGGCATGGAGATCACCCAGTTCACCTACTTCCAGCAGTGCGGCGGGATTGACCTCAAGCCGGTGCCGGTCGAGCTCACCTACGGCCTGGAGCGGATCACCATGTATCTCCAGGGCGTGGACAACGTCTATGACCTTAAGTGGACCGAGGGTGTGACCTATGGCCAGGTGCACCACCGGGGCGAGGTAGAGTGGAGCCATTACAACTTTGAGCAGGCCGAGGTCAAGACCCTGTTCCGGCACTTCGAGGATTACGAGCGCGAGAGCAAAAGGCTGGTGGACCAGGGCCTGGTGCTGCCGGCCTATGACCTTTGCCTCAAGTGCTCGCATCTCTTTAACTTGCTGGACGCGCGCGGCGCGATCTCGGTGACCGAGCGGGTGCAGTTCATCGCGCGGGTGCGGAAACTGGCGCGGGCTTGCGCCGAGGCTTATCTGCGGCAGCGGGCGGAGATGGGATTTCCCTTGATCGCGGACCCGGAGGAACGGCAAAGGGCCGCCGGGGCATTCCAAGCGCTTTTAGCCAAGAGCGAGGAGCAGGCCGGAGAGGGAGGCAGGGCATGAGGCAGGACCGGGGCAGACTCAGGGGTGCAAAGAGGAGGTCGGGACGGTGTTGGCGGGGCTGGGCCCTGGCGCTGGGCCTGGCGCTCTCTGGGTTGAGCGCCGGCTGCGAAGAAATGGAGGGGCCGGCTCCGCGGCCGCCGAAAGTGGAGAACATTTACGGCGCGGCGATGGACGGAGACCTGTCGCGGGTCCAGTATTACCTGCGCCGGGACCCGGCCGCGATCAATGCCCGGAACGAGAGCGGCCTGACCCCCTTGCACTTGGCCGCCTGGAAAGGTCACATCGAAGTGGTCCGATACCTCTTGAGGGAAGGGGCCAACCCTAATCTCCAGGACGTCAACGGCGATACGCCCCTGCATTTTGCCGCGTCCTGGGGCTATCGGGACATTGTCCAGTTGCTCCTGGCGCAGGGGGCCAAGGTTAACGCCCGCAATCGCGACGGCAAAACTCCGCTCAGCCGGGTCCGGCCCAAGCCGGAAATCGCCAAGATTCTCCGCCGGCACGGCGGGGTGGAGTGAAATCAGTAGGCAGTAGTAGAGTAGGCAGGAGGCAGGGGAAGAAAGCAGTGCGATACCGATTCCGCCTGAATACTGTTTACTGACTACTGGATACCTGTAAGATGAGTCAAGATCTGTTAATTGAAATCGGGGTGGAGGAAATTCCGGCCGGGTTCCTGGCGCCCGCCCTGGCCAAGTGGCAGGAAGCCATGGAGCGGCTGCTCGAAGACAGCCGCCTCGACCATGGGAAAGCCACGACCTACGGCACGCCCCGGCGGATGGTGCTGGTGGTGGAACAGGTGGCCGAGCGCCAGCCGGATAGCGAAGAGCTGCGCAGCGGCCCTTACGTGGCCCAGGCCTTTGACGCCGAGGGCAAACCCACCCGCGCCGGCGAAGGCTTTGCCAAAAGCTGCGGGGTTTCCGTTTCCGCGCTCGAGCGCGAGGCCACGCCCAAGGGCGAGAAGCTCATCTGCCGCAAGCAGGTGCCGGGCCAGGCCACGCTGGAAATTCTGGCCGGGAAGCTCCCGGACCTGATCCGGGGCATTCCTTTCCCCAAGACCATGCGCTGGGGCAGCGGGGAATTCCGCTTCGCCCGGCCCATTCACTGGGTGCTGGCGCTGTTCGGGGAAGACGTGGTGCCGTTTTCGCTGGACGGCTTAGCGAGCGGCCGGAGCACCCGCGGGCACCGCTTCACCCATCCCCAGGCCGTCGAGGTCAAGGACCTGGCCGATTACATGGAGGCGCTGGACCGGGCCGAGGTCGAGGTGGACCCGGTGGTCCGGCAGGATCAGATCGAAAGAGAGATCATCCTCCGGGCTGAAGAGTTGGGCGGGGAGGTCATTCCGGATCCGGCCCTGCTCGAGGAAGTGACCTGGTTGGTGGAGTGGCCGGTGGTGGTGTCCGGCCGGTTCGAGGATCGTTTCCTGAAGCTGCCGGAGGAGGTTCTGATCGAGGCCATGCGCGCGCACCAGCGCTATTTTGCCTTGCGCCAGAAGGGATCGAGCCGGCTCCTGCCCGCCTTCATCACCGTGGCCAACACCCCGGTGCCGGACCTCGCGGTGGTGGCCGAAGGCAACGAGCGGGTGCTCAAGGCCCGGCTTTCGGACGCCGAGTTCTTTTTCCGGGAGGACAGCAAGGTGCCGCTCGAAAAGTTCGCCGAGCGGCTTTCCGGAGTGGTCTTCCAGGCCAAGCTGGGGACTTACGCGGAGAAGTCGGAGCGGATCGAGAAGCTGGCCGAATGGTTGGCCGGCGAGCTCGCGCCGGGAGACGCGAAAGTGCGGGAGCACGCCAAGCGGGCGGCCAGGCTCTGCAAGGCCGACCTGGTTACCCAGATGGTTTACGAGTTCCCTTCCCTGCAAGGGGTGATGGGCGGACATTATGCGAAAATTTCTAGCGAAGCTTCGGAAGTGGCCCAGGCGGTGCGGGAGCACTACTTGCCCCGCTCGGCAGAGGACATTCTTTTTGGCCTCCTCCCAAAATCTTTGCTCGGCCAGATCGTAAGCCTGGCGGATAAGATGGATTCCATTGTCGGATGCTGGGGCGTGGGTTTGGCGCCGACCGGGTCCGCGGATGCTTTTGCAATTAGACGACAGGCATTAGGGATAATAGAAATTTTATGGGACAGGAAATATCCTCTTTCAATTTCCAGGTTCATTGAGCAGGCATTGAGAGGGGTAAGCGAAAAAATTACACAGCACCCGAATGAAGTTCAAGTTGAAGTGGAAGCATTTTTCAAAGATCGGCTCCGCGGCCTTTTTGTGCTCACATACGGTATTAGAATATCTCCGCCGCCAGGACAGACGATGGCGACTTCACTAGATAAAGCACTACTGTATAATGTAGTAGATGCTGTGCTCGGAGCCTGGAATGGCCAAGTGGCCGACTCTTATGAACGAATGAGAGCCTTGCTCGCCCTGAAAAGGAGAGTTGATTTTGAGCCTTTGATGATCGCCTTCAAGCGGGTGGTGCGGATCATCGAGGGCGAGCCGGGCGCGGTGGACGTGAAACTCTTTGAGCACGAGACCGAGAAGGCGCTTTACCAGGAGTTCAAGCAGATCGAAAAGCAGGTGCGGCCGCTCCTCCAGGAGCAGAAATACGGAGAGGCGCTTTCGGAGATGGCCAAGTTAAAACCCATCGTGGATCAGTTTTTTGACGACGTGATGGTGAACGTGGCGGACGAGAATTTGCGGCGCAACCGGCACGCGCTCTTGGCGGAGATCCGGGCGATGTTTTGGGAATTCGCGGACTTTTCAAAGATCGTGACCGCTGGGTAGCCAACCGGCGATTAAATCGAGGAGGAAGGACGATGGCGGAGAAATACGTTTACTTTTTCGGCGAGGGCAAGGCCGAGGGCAGCGAGGAGATGCGGAACCTCTTGGGCGGCAAGGGCGCCGGGCTGGCGGAGATGACCAACCTGGGCATTCCGGTGCCGGCCGGCTTCACCATCACCACCGAGGTTTGCACTTATTACTTCCAGCACAACAGTCAATATCCGCCGGAGTTGCGCGACCAGGTGCAGAAGGCGCTGGCGCGGGTGGAGCGGTGCATGGGCGCTCGCTTTGGCGACCCCAACAACCCGCTGCTCTTGAGCGTGCGTTCGGGCGCCCGGGTCTCGATGCCGGGGATGATGGACAGCGTGCTCAACCTGGGCCTGAACCCGGACACGGTCGAGGGCCTGGCCCGGCGCAGCCAGAATCCCCGCTTCTCCTGGGACTCCTACCGCCGCTTCATCCAGATGTATTCCAACGTGGTCATGGGTCTGTCCGGCCACGTCCTGGAAAGCATTCTGGAAGAATACAAGAAAAAGAAGAAAGCGGCAAAGGATACCGACCTGTCCACCGACGACCTCAAGACCCTGGTCCAGCTTTACCGGGAGCGGCTGCGCAAGGAGGGCAAGGAGTTTCCCCTGGAACCCCTGGACCAGCTCTGGGGCGGCATCGGCGCGGTCTTTGATTCCTGGAACATCCCCCGGGCCATCACCTACCGCAAGCTCAACAACATCCCCGAGGACTGGGGCACCGCCACCAACGTCCAGTCCATGGTCTTCGGCAACCGGGGCGACGACTCGGCCACCGGGGTGGCCTTTACCCGCGACCCGGCCACCGGCGAGAAGCGCTTCTTCGGCGAGTGGCTGCCCAACGCCCAGGGCGAAGACGTGGTGGCCGGCATCCGCACGCCTTACCCGATCAACAACGAGAACAAGAAGCGGCCTGAGGAGTTGAGCCTGGAAGAGCACCTGCCCGGCTGTTACAACCAGTTGGTCCGGATCTACAACCGCCTGGAGAAGCACTACCGGGACATGCAGGACATCGAGTTCACCATCCAGAACGGCAAGCTGTGGATGCTGCAGACCCGCTCGGGCAAGCGCACCGGCTTTGCCGCGGTGCGGATGGCGGTGGAGATGACGGAGGAGGGGCTGATCAGCAAGGAGCAAGCGATCAAGCGGGTGGAGCCCGAGGCCCTGATCCAGCTCTTGGCCCCGATCTTTGACGCGGCCGAGAAGAAAAAGGCCGCCAACGCCGGCCGACTCCTGACCAAGGCGCTCAACGCCGGGCCGGGCGCGGCCTGTGGCCGGATCGTGTTCTCGGCCGAGGAAGCCGAGAAGCAGGCGGCGAAAGGTCCGGTGCTCCTGGTCCGGCTGGAGACCAGCCCGGACGATATCCACGGCATGGCCGTGGCCCGGGGCATCCTCACCGCCCGCGGGGGCATGACCTCGCACGCGGCGCTGGTCGCCCGCCAGATGGGCCGGCCCTGCGTGGTCGGCGCCGGCGCGCTCGAGATCAGCTATGCCCAGAAGCGGATGAAGGTCAAGGGCAAGGTGTTAAAACAGGGCGACTGGCTCTCGATGGACGGGACCACGGGCGAGGTGCTCGCCGGCCAGCTCGCCACTTATCCCTCGGAAGTGGTGCAGGTGCTGGTCGAGAAGAAGCTCTTGGCCGCGAAGTCCAAGGTCTTCCAGAACTTCGAGAAGATCCTCGCCTGGGCCGACGAGTTCCGCACCCTGGGCGTGCGCTGCAACGCCGACACGCCCCGGCAGGCCCTGGAGGGTCTCAAGTTCGGGGCCGCGGGGATCGGGCTCTGCCGCACCGAGCACATGTTCTTCGAGGGCAAGCGGATTGAGGCGGTGCGGGAGATGATCCTGGCCGAGGACTCGGCCGGCCGGGCCCGGGCGCTCTCGAAGATCCTGCCCATGCAAAAGGGCGACTTCATCGGCATCTACAAGGAGATGCCGGGGCTGCCCATCACCATCCGGCTCCTGGACCCGCCGCTGCACGAGTTCCTGCCCCACACCGACAAGGAGATCCGGGAGCTGGCCCGGCGGATGAAGGTGAAGCCGCAAAAGCTCAAGGCCAAAGTGGTCCAGCTCCATGAGTTCAACCCCATGCTCGGGCTCCGCGGCTGCCGGCTGGGCATCATCTTCCCGGAAATCTACGACCTGCAGGTGCAGGCGATCATGGAGGCGGCCTGCGAGGTGAGCAAATCGAGCAAGCAGCCGGTGACGCCCGAGATCATGATCCCCCTGGTCGGGCACGTGAAAGAGCTGGCCTACCTGCGGGAGCGGACCGAAAAGATCGCCCAGGAAGTGATGGCCCGCTACAAGATCGAGCTCAAGTATTTGGTCGGGACCATGGTGGAAATCCCCCGGGCCGCCATCACCGCCGACCAGGTGGCGAGCGTGGCCGAGTTCTTCTCCTACGGCACCAACGACCTCACCCAGACCGCGCTGGGCATGAGCCGCGACGACGCCGGAAGCTTCCTGCCCGGCTACGTGGAAAAGGGAATTTACAAGCGCGATCCCTTTGAGGCCATTGACCAGGAGGGCGTGGGTCTGCTTATGAAGATCGGGGTGGAAAAAGGCCGCGCCACCCGGCCGGAGCTGAAAGTGGGCATCTGCGGCGAGCACGGCGGCGAGCCGAGCTCGGTCATGTTCTGCCATCGGATCGGGCTGGACTACGTGAGCTGCTCTCCCTACCGGGTGCCGGTGGCCCGGATGGCCGCGGCCCATGTCGCGCTCCAGGAAAGGGAAGAACAGGCGGCCCTGGAAGAGGCCATGAAAAAGGCCAAGCGCGAGGCGAAAAAGGAAGCCCGCCGCGAGGCGAAAAAGGAGAAGTTGGAAGGGGCGGCCGAAGCGCCAGCCGCCGCAACTCCGAAAAAGGCCCCGCCCCCGGGAGCCAAGGTGATCAAGATGCCGACCCGCCCGATCAAGCCCACGGCCCCCTTTGCGGCCAGGAGCGCCCAGCAAAAGGCGGCCGCCAAGACCGCCAAGCCGGCAACCCAAAAGATTGCGAAAGCTCCGGCCAAGAAGGCGGCAAAGCCAGTCGTGAAAAAGACGGTGAAAGCGCCGGCGAAAAAGGCCCTGAAAAAAGCAGTGAAAGCGACGGCCAAGAAAGCGGTGAAGAAAACAATCAAGAAAGTGGCGGAAAAGGCCGCCAAAGCGCCGGCGAAAAAGACGATCAAGAAGCCGGCTCCGAAAAAGGCCAAGCAACTGAAAAAAGCTCCGGCCAAAAAGCCGGTGAAGAAGCCAGCGCCGAAAAAAGTGGTGGAAAAGGCAGTCAAAAAGGCCGCGGCCAGCAGCCGGCCGATGAGAAAGAAAAAGTAGTTACTGCCTGGATCAAGCTAGCGAGGGGCGGTTCTGAGGCCGCTCCTCTTTATTTTTCCAGAGCGGCAAAGCGTTAGCCGACCGAAGCCGCGGCCTGGCCCCGCCGGCTGCGCCGGCTGAAACTGTGCTTTTCGCTCCAGGTTTGCCGACCCTTCCGTTTTTTGATAGCCTGAGAAGGCGGATAAGAGATCGAGGGGAGCGGAAAAACCGAAACCGGCTGGGGCCGGGTTAGGGAGAAACAGGGATGAAGAAGCGAGCACTGATCACGGGGATCACCGGCCAGGATGGATCCTACCTGGCCGAGTTCCTGCTGGAAAAGGGCTACCAGGTCTTCGGCATGATCCGGCGCTCCAGTTACGAAAAGCTGGACCGGATCGCCCATTTGCAAAAAGACCTGGAGCTGGTCCAGGGGGACCTCCTGGACCAGAACTCCCTGGCCGCGGCCATCCGCCAGTCGGACCCGCACGAGCTTTATAACCTGGCCGCCCAGAGTTTCGTGCCCACCTCCTGGAACCAGCCGGTGCTGACCGCGGAGTTCACCGCCCTGGGCGTGACCCGCCTGCTGGAGGCGCTCCGCCAGATCAACCCCCGGATCAAGTTTTACCAGGCATCCTCCAGCGAGATGTTCGGCAAGGTCCGCGCCTCGCCCCAGGACGAGACCACGCCCTTCTACCCCCGCAGCCCCTACGGCGTGGCCAAGGTTTACGGACACTTCATCACCGTCAACTACCGCGAGAGCTACGGCCTCTTCGCCTGCTCCGGCATCCTCTTCAACCACACCTCGCCCCGCCGCGGCATGGAGTTCGTCACCCGCAAGGTGGCCGCCGGCGCCGCCGCGATCAAGCTGGGAAGGCAGGACCAGATCAAGCTCGGCAACCTCGACGCGAAGCGCGACTGGGGCTATGCCGGCGATTACGTGCGTGCCATGTGGCTGATGCTCCAGCAGGAGAAGCCGGACGACTACGTGATCGCCTCCGGCGAGAGCCACTCGGTGCAGGAACTGGTGGAGCTGGCGTTTGCCCGCGCGGGCCTGGACTGGAACAAACACGTGGAGATTGACCCGGCCCTGTTCCGGCCGGCCGAGGTCGAGCACTTGATCGGCAACTCGAAAAAGGCCGGCCAAGTGCTGGGCTGGGAACCTAAAGTAAGTTTCTCGGAACTGGTGCGGATCATGGTGGATGCGGAGCTTGAGCGGCAGAAAGCATCTCCTTCCATGAACCGCCAACCGTAAACCGTGAACCGCCAACCCCCCAACCGTCAACTGACATGCGGCACCTGATCACCGGCCAAAGCGGCTTTGTCGGCCGGCACCTGGCGGCGCTCCTGCAAGGCCGGGGCGAAAAAGTGGCCGGCCTCGACCGAGACGCCGACCCGCCGGTGGACCTGCTCGACCGCGACGCGGTGCGCGCGGTCCTGGCCGAATTCCGGCCCGAGCGCGTCTATCACCTGGCCGCCCAAAGCGGCGTCGGCCGCTCCTGGCAGGATCCCCTGGGCACTTTCCGGGTCAACGTGGAGGGCACGCTCAACCTGCTTTTGGCCGTGGCCGAGATTGTGCCCCGGGCGCGGGTGCTCCTGGTCAGCACCAGCGAGGTCTATGGCCGGGCCGGTCGCGAGGGCAAGCTCCTGGCCGAGGAAGATCCGCTGGAGCCGCGGAACCCCTATGCCCTGAGCAAGATGACCGCGGAGCTTTATGCAGAACTGCTGGGTCGGGAGCGGGAAGTCCAGGTGATCCGGGTCCGCCCGGCCGGGCACATCGGTCCGGGCCAGCCGCTGGGCTTTGTGGCCGCGGATTTTATGAGCCAGATCGTCAAGATCGAGCGGGGCGGGCAGGAGCCGAAAATTCGGGTGGGAAACCTGTCCGCCAAGCGCGAATTCATGGACGTGCGCGACGTGGCCCGGGCCTATGCAGATTTGATTGAACGAGGGAAGCCGGGCGAGGTCTATAACCTGGCCGCGGGTTATGTGCTGAGCATCCGCGAGCTTTTGGAAACCATGCTCGAGCTGAGCGGAGTCAAAGCCGAAATCGAGACCGACCCGGCCCGGTTTCGGACCCACGATGACCAGACCCTAGTCCTCGATGCCTCCCGCCTCCGCCACGCCACCGGCTGGCGGCCCTCAATCCAATTCCGCGATACCCTCCTCGATATCCTGGCCCACTGGCGCCGGCCGAAAACTGCTCCTTAGAACTGCACTGCTGAAGGTGTCATGGTGCTAAGGTGCCAGGGTGTCAAGGTTATGAAATCCGTGAACGTGAACGAATTGGGCAGTAAGCGGCAGAAGTAGACAGTGCCAGATGATGTCAGGGATCTGATCCGGAAGCCCAATGCCTAACGCCTCTCTACCTTCTCGGCCAGGCGGCGGATGAATTCGGGGGTTGAGCCGCAGCAGGCGCCCAAAATATTTGCGCCGGCCTCTTTCAGGGGCAGAGCCTCGCGGGCAAACTCCTCCGCGTTCTGCTCGTAAACCTCTTTGCCTTCCACCAGCCGCGGGTTCCCGGCATTGGGCTGGAAGATCAAGGGCGCGTCCGTGGCCTGGCGGAAGGCCCGGGCCAGGTCCTTCATGTCCGCGGGGCCGATGGTGCAGTTGGCGCCGACCACGTCGGCCCCGGCCTCGAGCAAACCGGCGGCCGCGGCTTCGGGCGTCACCCCGTTGATGGTGAAATAGCCGCGCCTGGTCCGGCGGAAGGTCATGGAGGCGATCACGGGCAGGTCAGAGGCCTGGCGGACGCCGGCCACCGCGGCCTTGGCCTCTTCCAGGTCAAAGAAGGTCTCCAGGCTGAACAGGTCCACCTCGGCCGAGACGAGGACCCGGGCCTGCTCTTCGAACACCTCCTGGGCTTCCTCCGGCGAAAGCGCGCCGGCCGGGGCGATCAGTTGCCCGGTGGGGCCGATGTTGCCGGCCACAAAACCTTCGGCCGGGCAGGCGGCGCGGGCCGCTTCCACCGCCTGGACGTTGATCATCAAGAGTTTGTCTTCCAGGCCCGCGGTCTTGAGCTTGAGGCGGTTGCCGCCAAAGGTGTTGGTCTGGCCGGCAATGGCGCCGGCGGCGAAATAGTCGGCATGGATGGCCCGGATGGCATCGGGCCGGCTCAGGTTCCATTCTTCCAAGACTCTTCCGACCAGGCCCCGGGCGAAGAGCTGGGTGCCGACCGCGCCGTCCCAGATCAAGGGCCGGCCGTCGGACCGGGCCTGCTGCAAGAGGGCTAGAAAATCCCGGCTCACCCGAGTTCCTCCAAAAATTTCTCGATCGCGGCGTTGAACTCCTCCGGCTTTTCCACCGGCAGCATATGCCCGGCCTTTTGAAACCGCACCAGCTTGGCGCCGGGGATGTGCTGGACCAGGTAATCGCTGTATTTGGGCGGGGTCAACAAGTCCTCTGCTCCGGAAAGCACCAGGGTGGGCACCCGGATCTCGGATAAGCGCTCGCGCACGTCAAAGGCATCGCAGGCGCGGAAGTCGGCCAGCACCACCGAAGGCTTCTGCTCGCGGGCCTCTTCCAGGACCAGTTGCTTGACCTCTTCCGGCGCGGACCTGGAGAACGAGAACTGGCCCATCAGCTTGAGGTAGCCCTCGAAATCTTTGGCAATGGTCTCGAAGATGAGGGGCAGGACCTTGAGCTTGGCCCCGGTGCTGGCCAGGACCAGGCCGGCCAGCCGCTCCGGGTAAGTCAGGGCAAAGAGTTGGCTGATCGCGCCGCCCATGGACAGGCCCGCCAGCACCACGCGCTCGAGTTTCGTCTCGTCCAGGAAAGCGCGGATGGCTTCCACGTATTCGGCGATGCTTTCCCGGCCCGGACCGCCTTCGGGCCCGTGCCCGGGCAGGAAGAGGGCGAGGGTGGACCGCTTGGGCTTGAAGTGGCGGAGCTGGTTGAGCCACAGGGTGGCGGCCCCGCCGGCGCCGTGGACCAAGATCAGCGCCGGCTTTGATCCGTCCTCGGGCCGCAGCCGGCCGCGGAATTCCAAAGAGGGGGGAGAGGATTCATTCATCAAGCAGGAGTATATCGGAGGGAGGGGGGATCGTCAAATGACTCCTTAATCTAACATTTGGGGGCTTGTTGCCCAAATCGTCTTGCGGAAATTCTCTCCCCTCCCTTGAGGGGAGGGGATGAAGGGGAGGGTGATTTTTTCTCGTCAATTCAAGCACCCTCTCCCTGGCCCTCCCCCCTCAAAGGGCATAAGCGTTAACTTAGAATAATGGCCTCTAGTTGCGGCTTTCTTTTTCGAGGCGGCTCCGCCAGAAGAGCCGCGATCTGGCTCCAATCGCGTAAACACTCGCGAACCCGCAAGCGCGGATTGACCGCCTGCTTCACCAAGTGCAGGGCGAAGGCCGTCTCCCGCCAGAAATTGCCTTCCCACTCAATTTCCTTCCAAGGGGTATCCCCACGGGGAAAAAAAACGGCCTTCGTCAACCAGGGCCTGGACCAGGAGGGCGACAAACATTTTGCCATGAAGCCAAGCCCGCGCCGACTCCCAATCGGATTTGGGCAAATGTCCCAAACCCATGATGGATTTGAGCCGCTTAAAGGCAATTTCGATCTGCCACCTCAGCCGGTAGAGTTGCGCGATCTGAGGCGATGAAGGTCCGGCGAGCAAGGAGGTGGCGAGAATCACATAGCGATGCAGTTCCAAGGTATTGGGGTCAAGGGTCTGTTGCTGTTTCTTCATCTCCCTCCGCGCGCAATCCATCGCGGCCTGGGCGGCTTCTTCACTCTTCTTGACGGCGCAGAGGCGAAATCTCAAGGGAGGATGTTTTTTGGCGCGTCCTTCCATCTCCCATTGCCCCACCTCGCCCGCCTTCAACCGATCCAGGGCGGCGAGCAACGGAAATTCCCGCTCCGAACCTGGACGAGACAGAGGAAAAGCCTTGCTTTTCAACCGAACCAAAAACTCACCTCCCCGCCGCTTCACATACCAAAATCCCTTCAGCGTCCCATAGGCCCGGTCTCCCATCAGCAGGTCCCCGGCACGCACCGTAAAGTTATGGAAGCTCTCCCCCACCTCCGGCCGGGTGACCAGAAACTGGTCACAACTCAAACCAAATAGCTCTAAACTATAATGCAGACGCCAGTCCGTCCCCGTGCTCCCCGGTTCACTCACCACCGAAGCATCCACGCTCCGGACCCGATAATCCCGCACCCACCCCGGAGGTTCCACCTCCACCCGCCGGCGCAATAACAGTTCCATCGCCATCCAACGCAACCATTCCGAGGAGGCCTTGAGCCGCTTATACAAAGCCACACTCGACAGGGCGCTGATCCCGCCCACTTTCGCCCGGGCCACCGCCTCCTTTAACGAACAACCATCCGCCAGATGAATCAGCAATACCCGCAGCAGTTCCTCCGGCCCCACCTTCCGCTGCCGCTGAAGCGCTCCCAATTCTCTCGCCCGCTCCCGCCAGCCCCGGGGAAGAAAACCCTGGATCGTCTCCCAATTCTCCGCATCGCTTTTCCATTCCATAACTTCATTTTAAACTATTCCTTTTCCGAAGTCAATGCCTTAAGTTAACGCTTATGCCC
>Ga0299912_10000061_pt1 | contig 124636 bp, 132 predicted proteins | sample RVTome_2_FD_207667 | JGI IMG/M metagenome (GOLD analysis project Ga0299912, IMG submission 207667) | Soil microbial communities from uranium-contaminated site in the Upper Colorado River Basin, Wyoming, United States - RVT95D214 (version 2) ... | reverse complement strand
AAAATCCCGGAAGTTTGCACGAACCAGCGGATGTCGTTCAAATCGACACCACCCTTCATCGCTCGGAATCCTGCTTCAGTCATGGGTTTCAGCGACTCGCCCCTTCAATAAACCGGACAGTAGTGATGTCCGCAATGAAGTCATTGCTGCCACTTGCAGAAATTGATCCGAGGACGGTTCATCGGCCATTTCGGACGATCAGACCAAGACGCTGGGTCAGTGTGAACGTCAGCAATCGGGATCGCATGCGTTTGCCAACCACGCCAATCGCCCCGGACCGAATATCCCGGCTACGTTAAGGAGTACCATTCGGAGAAACCTTAGCCGCGTGAGGGAGGAGCGAACGATGAATAACATGTCCGCGTGGGAGAAGGCTGCCGTTGCCGAAGGCACGACAGGCTCGGAGCGGATACTGACCCGCTTGGCACGCAAGGCCTTCTTGAGCTTGTGGAGCTATCCGAACGTCTTCAGCGACGAGGGCCGCAGCAGAGGCAAGGGCGACGGTAAAGAGCTGGTAGACCTCCTGGTGGTATTTGGCGATAACGTCCTGCTGTTCTCTGACAAGCACTGCGAGTTTCAAACAGACACGGACGTCAAGATTGCTTGGCCACGCTGGTACAAACGCGCTATCGCGAAGTCGGCCCGCCAGCTCGTCGGCGCTGAGGGCTTCTTACGACGGTTCCCGAGGCGAATTTTCATTGACAAGAACTGCCAGCCCCCCCTGCCGGTAGCGCTACATGAGCGTAGGCCCCTTTGCGCCAATGGCCTGCTGTCGGGGCAGGTGGCGCTAGCCGCGGCGGAGCCCTAGCCATGCCGGCCTTGCCCTTTCTTTTTCCGCCTAGAAAAAGTAGTATGTTTTTCTAGGAAAACGGCTGGCGTGATGGCGATGCAATCTATTAATAAAAAAGCGATTTTCAGGATATACGGGCGCGGAAGGGGTTGGGCCTTCTCGTCGAATGATTTCGTCGCGGATTTCAGCCGCAGCCAGATCGATTGTGCGCTGTCGGAATTGTGCCGCGAGGGCAAGATACGCCGTGTCTGCCGGGGGATTTACGACTATCCGAAATACAGCGATCTGTTGCAGCAGGAGCTAAGCCCGGATTTCGATCAGGTGGCGCAGGCGTTCGCGCGCAAGTTCAATTGGCGTATCCAGCCATCGGGCGATGCGGCATTGAATCTGCTGGGGCTTTCCACCCAGGTGCCCGGCCGGCTGGTATATCTCTCCGATGGGCCGAACCGTCAGTACGACATCGGCAATTACACGCTGGAGTTCAAGAAGTCGGCGCTGAAGGATGTTGGCTTCAAACACCGCGAGAGCGGGCTGATCGTGCAGGCGTTGAAGGCGCTGGGGCAGGAGCGGGTGGATGATGCGGTGATCGCCACGCTGCGCAAACAACTGGATGAAACGGCGTGCAAGCGGGTGCTGAAAGACACGGTGACGGCGACGGGCTGGGTGTATGAGACGATCAAGCGGGTTTGCGGGGAGCGCGACTGATGGAATCAGTCGCGCGCCTGTCATCAGCCGAACGGCGCGAACTGTTTGCCGAAACTGCGGCGCGCAAGGGCATGACGCCCGCCATCGTGGAGAAAGATTTTTGGGTGTGCTGGACGTTGGGCAGGTTGTTCGGGCATCCCGATTTGTCGCGCTTGCTGATGTTCAAGGGCGGCACGAGTTTGTCCAAGGTGTTCAATCTGATCGAGCGGTTTTCCGAGGATATTGACCTGATCCTAGATTGGCGCGTGGTGGTTGGGGAAGATGATCCACTGGCAGAGCGTTCCGCCACCAAGCAGGAAGCGATGAACAAGGCGATTGATGCCAAGGCAGTGGATTACATCGGGGGCGAATTGTTGGCGATGATTGCACGGGCGGTTGATCCAGTCTGCCGTTGTGAGCTGGCAGCCGACGATCTTCATGCGTTGAATGTGATGTATCCAGCGGCCTTTTCCGATGCGTATCTGCGGCCAGAGGTGCGTCTTGAGATTGGGCCGCTTGCGGCCTGGATGCCCTACGACCATTACCGAATCCAGCCTTATGCTGCCGAGGCGTTCCCGCAGCTTTTCAAGCAGGCGGATTGTGCCGTGCAGGCCATCCGCGCGGAGCGCACGTTTTGGGAGAAAGCGACGATATTGCACCACGAAGCCAATCGCCCGGAAAGCAGTCCGCAGCCGTTGCGCTATTCACGCCACTACTACGACCTGGCAATGATGGCGGTTGCGCCGGTGAAAGATGCGGCACTGGCAGACCTTGCCTTATTGGAGGATGTGGTCGCGTTCAAACAGCGATTCTATCGGCGGCCTTGGGCGCATTACGATTTGGCAAAGCCGGTAACATTCAGGCTGGTGCCTGCGGAACACGTATTGGCGGCGGTCGAGAAGGACTATGCGCAGATGCGCAACATGATCTTTGGTCGCTATCCGGGGTTCGGCGAGATCATGGAGACGTTGCGCACGCTGGAGGCAGAGATCAATGGGCTACACCGAGGATAGCCTGGTCGAACAACCTGCCATTCAGCTTTTCGCCGAGCTGGGCTGGGAGACGCTGTCTGCATCGGATGAGGTGATGGGTGCAGTTTCCCCCTCTCCCCAACCCTCCCCCGCGAGGGGGGAGGGAGTTTGTTTGGGGCGCGAGACGAAATCCGAGGTGGTGCTGGCCGTGCGCTTGCGCAATGTGCTGGTGCGATTGAATCCATCTTTGCCACCCAAAGCAATTTCCGCCGCCGTGGATGAGCTGTCGCGCGACCGTTCCGCGATGTTGCCAACTGCCGCTAATCGCGAGCTTTGGGCGTTGATGCGCGATGGAGTTAAAGTGTCCGTGCCTGACTTGGTAAGGGGTGGGCAGAAGGACGAGCGGGTGCGAGTGGTGGATTGGGATGACCCAACTGCCAACGATTTCCTGCTGGTGAGCCAGATGACTATCGTCGGCCAGCTTTACACCTGCCGTCTGGATTTGATCGGTTTCGTGAATGGCCTGCCGTGGGTGGTGATTGAGCTGAAGAAGCCGGGTGTGCCCGCCAGGCAAGCGTTCGATGGCAACATCACCAGTTATAAGCACGCGCAGAACGGCGTTCCTGCGCTGTTCTGGTCGAATGCATTGCTCATTGCTTCCAATGGGACGGACAGCCGCGTCGGCTCGCTTACCGCTGATTGGGAGCGCTTCTTCGAGTGGAAGCGCATCGAGAGCGAGGACGAGCCGCGCCGCGTATCGTTGGAGGTGATGCTGCGCGGGCAGTGCGATCCTTCTCGCTTGTCGGGCGACAATGTCGGTAAACAGGATTTTACATAATACACATTATGCGAAGTAGGCAAGACTAGAACCCGGAACGGTTCGCGGAACAGTTTCGCCCTTTACATATCGCGCCTATTGCGATCTGGTTTGCGCACTGCCCGCCTTGGCGGGCGGTGCGCACGCCGGCTCGCGTCCTGGTCCGGAAAATCGGCCGGCCGAATTAGTTGCAGAGCTAGTACCACTGCAACTAATTCTCACTCGCGAGAATTTCTGGTTTGCTGCTCGAGCGGCTTCAACCTCAAGCCGTGCGCGGCTTTACCCCCCTTTCAACCCCTCAAAAAACTATTCCGGGTTTCAGGGTTTGGTTTTAGGGGGTTGCCATGAGTAAATCGAAGCACGGGAATCTGCGGGCGGCGCGGTCGTCCCGCGCCGGTGTCATGGCCGTTTGCGGCCATGCTGACACGAACCCAGCGCAGGACGTGGCCGCGAAGCTCCTGCCCCCTCATACAGACCAGCAAGCCCCGCAGGGGCGCGCAGAGGTGTTGTATCTGCTGCGCCTGACTCACAACGAGTTCTTGAGCGTGAAGGCTGCCGTCTCGCGCGATCGCGAACAACTGCGCAAGGCCATCCGCAAGGGCAAAGCGGTCATTGAGGATTTGGAAGCCGGGAACGGCCTCTGGGACAAGCTTACAGAGATCATGCGCGCATGCATCAAGCGTTCAAGGGGGTGCCAGCCATGATCGAAGCCCTACACCAAGAACCCGGCGTCTCTCTGGCTACCTTCGCCCGCATGACCGGCGTATCCGAGCACCAGCTTGCACGTTACGCCCGTTCCGGCCGCCTGATCGGTGCCCGCAAACATCCCTTGACCAAAAAATGGTGGATCTACCCTCCGGCCAAGCTGGTAACCGGGCGGTGGGTATGAGCCGCCGTCTTCGCAGCCGCATCTGGATCGACCCTCAGGACTTTAGCGATCTGCGCAAGCATGCGGGCTTGACCAGGCTGCAAGCTGCCCAGGCGCTCGACGTGACCGCGCGGACGATCCAGAACTGGGAGACGGGCGGCGCTCGCATCCCGTGGATGGCTTACCGGATGTTGCGCATCCTGCGCGGGTATGCCCTCCCCGGCGTTTACTGGGAAGGCTGGACGGTGCGCGACGATGTGCTGTTCAGCCCTGACGGTCGCGCCTTCCCGGTGGGCGATCTGTACGGCCTGCAATACACCTTCGCCTTTGCGAGGCTGTGGCGGCAGATGTACAGCCGCGCAGGACGGGCTGAGAGCGCTTCCAGTGTCGTTCCCTTCCCTGACCGCAGGGGTGACCCATGACGAAGGGCAAAAACCGCTTGTAGAGCGTTCTGCTCGATGTGGGGGTGCTTGATATGCACCTGGACAAAATGGCCATTGCCAGAATTCGGGTGCGTGAAGGTCTTGATTCGTGGCTACCGGTGTCGTTCGTGGCGGCAGATTGGGGCGTCTCGACGCGGCGGGTTCGCGTCCTGCTCGATGCTGGCCGTCTGGAGGGCCGGCAAGGCGAAAACGGTTACTGGGAAGTGATGTTCCCGTACAGGGTCACGGTTGGCAGGCGTGGCCCGGCTGCTCGCCGGGAGCAAAAAAAGGTGGAACGGATGAAGGAGCGGATTTTATGAATGCTTTGACAGGAGGTCGGAAAATCATGAACATGGAAAAACCCGGAACGGTTTCTTATGCTCGTAGCGCCGTATTCGACGGAAGAAAAACATGGATAATCAATAACGTGCAAGCGACTCGTTACACATTATGCGAAGTACGATAATGTTGCCGGTAGCCAAATAGCCTGGATAACATCATCAAGCATCGTTGGCTTCACCTCCCCACCTCTTTCGCCATTCCGACAAGATCGGCAATGTCCGTGTTTCCGCCATCCAGGGCCAGACTTGCCGCGGTTGCGCCTGCATCATTCCTGGCGTTCGTATCTGCGTGACGTCCAAGCAGAACCTTAACCGTGTCCAGATGGCCGCCTTTGGCAGCGAACATTAATGCCGTAGTGCCATTCCCGGTGCGAGCATCGACCACGGCGCCATGGTCCAGAAGCAGCCGGACGATGGCAGCATGGCCGTTGAAGGCTGCGTAAATCAGCGGTGTCCACCCCGCGCTTTCGGTCTCCGCACCGCGTGCAAGCAGCGTTGTTACGAGTGAGAGAGAGCCTTGGTACGCCGCCAGCATGAGTGCCGTTTCGCCATAGCGATTGCGGGAGTTTACCTTCGCGCCTGCATTGAGGATGACGTTCGCGACCTCGTCGCTGCCCTGCCGGACCGCATTCATGAGGATGCTGTTTCCATCCGGGTCTGCCGTGTTCGGGTCCAACCCTTTGCGCAACAACGCGGCCAGTGCGTTGGCGTCGCTCGCCCTGACTGCGTCAAACAGGTCGTCGAAGGAGCCGCCCAAAGCCCCCGTATTGAGCGCAAGAGCTAAAATCAGCGCACTCGTGCCGCGGCGAAGAAAAGTGGCGTCAATCCAGCCGCAGCCGCAGTCCGTCATAGGCAAGATAGGTGTCGGGAGGGAGTTTTCGGGTCACGTCCGCATATTCCATCTGATGGGTCATGTGTATCAAATAGGTCTGCCTGGCGTTGATCTTCGCTGCATACTCCAGCGACTTGTCGAAATGAATATGAGTTGGATGCGGGTGGTAGTGCAGACAATCCAATAGTAGCGTATCCAAGCCTGAGAGCAAGGAGAGACTTGATTCAGGTATTTCCGATACATCAGTAATATAAGCCGCGTTGTTAATGCGATACCCAAGGATTGGTAGCTTCCCGTGCATGACGGGGATCGGTGTCACCCGGGCACCCTCGAAATCAAATGGTTCTGCGACAACCGAGGAGCTCAATACCGGTTTGTCCCAGTGCTGCCCTGGGGGCGCAAACGCGTAGCTGAATCTTTGCCGAATGCTGTTTATGGTGATGTCGTTGCCGTAGACCGGGATGACCTGCTTTTGCAGGAAGCAGAAATTGCGCAGGTCGTCGATGCCGTTCAGGTGATCCGCGTGAGTGTGGGTGTACAGCACGCCGTCCACGCGCACGATTTCCTCGCGCAAAGCCTGCAGACGGAGGTCCGGTCCGGTGTCGATCAGCAGCGTGGCGCCACTGTCGATTCTTATGGCTACGGAACAGCGCGTACGTTTGTTGCGTGGATCGGTGGAAGTGCATGTGGGACAGGCGCAGCCGATGACGGGAGTCCCCGTGCTGGAACCGGTTCCCAGGAAAATAATCTCCATGCTCAAGCGAGCCGAAATAGCCGGAAGAAGTTGCCCGTTGTGGCGCTTGCGATCTCTTCCAGCGTTAGCCCGCGCAGTTGAGCGATCTCTTCGGCAACGTGTTTGACGAAGGCGGGCTGGTTGGTCTTGCCCCGATGCGGGACCGGCGCAAGGTAGGGCGAGTCGGTCTCGATGAGCATGCGCTCAAGCGGCACTCTCTGTGCCACGTCCTTCAGCGCCTGGGCGGTTTTGAACGTCACGATCCCGGAAAAAGAAATGTAAAAACCCATCGCGATCGCCTGTTCGGCTACTTCCCAGCTTTCCGTGAAGCAATGCATGACGCCGCCCACCTCGGACGCTCCCTCCTCCGCCATGATGCGCAGAGTGTCTGCTGCTGCCTCCCGGGTATGGATGATAAGCGGCTTGCGGCATGCCTTGGCGGCGCGGATATGATTGCGAAAGCGCGTACGCTGCCATTCTAGATCGCCCTTGAGGCGGAAATAATCCAGCCCCGTTTCGCCGATGGCGATGACCTTGGGGTGATCCGCCAGCGCCACCAACTGCTCGACGGTCGGTTCCTCGGTATCCTGGTAGTCGGGATGCACGCCAACCGAGGCATAAATATTCGCATGGCGCTCAGCCAGGGAGCGCACCTGGGGGAAGTCCGGAAGATTGACGCTGACGCACAGCGCATGGCTGACGCCGTTATTGGCCATCGCCTCCAACAATTCGTCCAACTTGTCGGCGAGTCCCGGGAAATTCAAATGGCAGTGCGAATCAACAAGCATGGCGAGCAGGTCGGGAATTGGCTAGTTACATCGTGTGGGTGGTGCGGGCCGATTTCATGGAGCCCCCGAGCAACCCTTCGATCTTGTTGCGCGCAGCGATCCCGCTCTCGTTGTCGCTAAACCGCACGCCTATCCCCTGCGTCTTGTTGCCTTGGGCTGCCGCAGGCGTGATCCAGACGACATGCCCCGCCACCGGTATCTTGTTCGGGTCATCCATCAGGCTTAACAGCATGAAGACCTCGTCACCGAGCCGATAAGCCTTGGTGGTCGGAATGAAAATCCCGCCACCTTTTATGAACGGCATGTAAGCCGCGAAAAGCGCAGACTTTTCCTTGATGCTGAGCGAAAGAACGCCGGGGCGCCCGGCTGGTGCGGGTTTCTGCGGTGCTTCAGCCATGTGTCAACCCTGTGTTCATGATTCACTTATCCGTGAGTAGGTTAGAAGAAGTTTCTCAAGTAATAGCTGCGAGTTCAGCGGGTGCGACAAAGCACGTTGCACGCCGAGCAAGTCCTGCTGATACGACAGCAGGCGGGGCATGCTGACTTTTTTTGATAAAGCCAGCAACCCACCTTCAAAATCCAGTTGGTACAGTATCCTTCCGCTCAGTTTCAGGCTGAGCAAATCATACACCCACTTCTGCAGCCAGCTCACCACGTCGCCAAGTTCCAGTTTGGCGGATTTCTCGGCCAGGCCAAGGGCGTCCATGGCGGCGGGGTCGCATAGATGTTGTAGAAATCCCTTGCGCTGTTCCTGGTAGTCCGCTGCGCCGAATTCCATTGCGAGCAGAGGCGCATGGCCGGCCTGCGCCAGGCATAAATCGCTATTTGCCACGCCCTGTTCCTTCAGCCACAGACTGGCCGCTTCCCGCGTCGGCCTGGCCATGTCGATCGCTTGGCAGCGGCTGCGGATGGTTGGCAGGAGCTGTTGCGGCTGATGCGTTACCAGGATGAAAAAGGTCCGCGCGGGGGGCTCCTCCAGGGTTTTCAGCAGCGCGTTGGCAGCATGCAGGTTCATGGACTCGGCCGGATGGATCAGGACGATGCGCAGGCCATTGCGGTGCGTGGTCAGATTAATGAAGTCCGACAGCTCCCGCACCTGGTCTATGGTGATCTTGAGGCTAGGCTTTTTTCCCGCCGCGCGTTCGCCGTCCGGCCGCTCGACCGCGGCGTCGGCAGGCTGGCTCAATGCCGCGGGCTCCAGCAAGCGGAAATCCGGATGGCCGCCCTGCTCGAACCACAGACAGGCCGTGCAGTGGCCGCATGCCGTCTGTTCATCCGCAGCCTTTTCGCAAAGCAGGGTCTTGGCCAGATCTTTGGCCAACGCGAATTTGCCTATCCCCGCCCTGCCCTGCAACAGCAATGCGTGCGGCAACTGCGCCCGGCTCGACATGAGCTGGCGCCATAGATCGGATTGCCAGGGATATATATTCATTGCATATCAGATTGATAACAATATTTCTTCAAGTGTCGCCCGAATTTCAGGTATGGGTCGTCCGGAATCGATCACCCGCATTCTGGCCGGAGACTCTGCTGCACGTTTCAGATACATCTGCCTGACCCTCTGGAAAAATGTCTCCTGCTCCAATTCGAAGCGGTCGAGTGCCGGTTTGTCGGCATCTCCCGCCGCCCCTCTCGATGCCAGCAGCCGCGCCCGCCCCACTTCCAGCGGAACGTCGAACAATAGCGTGAGGTCCGGCTGAAAGCCCTGCTGCACCCAATCTTCCAGAACACGGAGCCTGCTCTCGCTTATCCCCCTGCCCCCGCACTGGTAGGCAAACGAGGCATCGGTGAAGCGGTCGCAGACGACCCATGCACCCCGTGCGAGCGCGGGCAGGATGACCTTGTCCAGGTGCTCGCGGCGCGCCGCGAACATCAGCAGGGCCTCGGTCTCGGCGTGCATTTCCCGATGCAGCAGCAATTCGCGCAGTTGCTCGCCCAACGGAGTGCCTCCCGGCTCGCGGGTGACGACCACCTCACGGCCGCGGCTCCGCAGCAGTTGCGCCAGCCATTCCAGATGGCTGCTTTTCCCGGCGCCGTCGATTCCTTCCAGCGTAATGAATTTGGCGCTAATTTTCTTCACCTTGCAGTAATTGCGTCATTTCTTTGACTTAGTTTAGCGCGCGGCGGTGGGCCACCGATTTTTGGTACCTCGCCACGGCTTGGTTGTGCTGCGCAAGCGAGGCGGAAAACTGGTGCGTGCCGTCGCCCTTGGCGACGAAATACAAGGCGGAGCTCTTCGCCGGGTGCAGCACGGCATTGATCGAATCGAGCCCCGGCATGGCGATTGGCGTGGGCGGAAGCCCTGGCCGGGTATACGTGTTGTATGCAGTATCGGCCGTCAGATCCTGCTTGTGCAGATTGCCGTCGAAGCCTGCACCCATGCCGTAAATCACGGTTGGGTCTGTTTGCAGCTTCATGCCCAGACGCAGCCGGTTGCAGAAGACCGCGGAAATCATCGGCCGCTCGGCTGCCTGGCCCGTCTCCTTTTCCACGATCGATGCCATGACTAGCGCCTGGTATGGGTCGGCATAGGGCAGACCAGTGTCACGCGCGTCCCACGCCTTCGCTAAATGGGAATTCATGATCTGGCTAGCGCGCTTGAGCAGGGATATATCGCTCATTCCGCTGCTGAAGTAGTAGGTGTCCGGGAACAGCAGCCCTTCGGCGACAGCCGCATTGATCCCGATTCGGGCGATCACCTCTTGCTCGCTCAGCCCTGCCGTGTCGTGCCGCACTCCCGTGTGTTGATCCAAAGCCGCGCGCAACTGCTTGAAGCTCCAGCCTTCGATAAACGTGATTTCGCTCTGACTGGAATCCCCGCGGCTGATCTTGTAGAAGAGCTGCAGCGGGGTGATGCTTTGCTCCAACTGGTAGTTCCCGGCCTTGATTTCACCGGCTTTTCCCAGCGCCCTTACGAGGAGTGTAAAGCTCCAGGGCTGCTGCAACAGCCCCGCTTCGGTCAGTTGTCTGGACACGCTTTTCAGGCTGCTGCCGTGCTTCAGCGTAAATTCCGCGGGCAGACTTGGCACCTTTAGCGGTGTGTAGGCGTAATACGCCATCCAGCCGGCGCCCAGTAGCGTCGCGGCAACCGTTACAAGAACCAGACGTTTAATCGTTTTCAGCATGCAGCATGTGTCTTAGTTTGTGGGCCAGATCGTGCCTTGCCCATGTCTTCCCGGCCAGCGCCTGCACCGGCCATACGCCGATCAGGCTGTTGCACAGCATCACCTCGTCGGCTTGCAGGAGAAAATCCAGCGCAAAGCGTTGCTCCAAAATCCGCAACCCCAAGCGCGGGGCCAACGCCATTATACGTTGCCGTTGCACACCCGCAACGCCGCATCGGGCAAGCTCGGGCGTGTACAGCGCGTCGCCCTGCAACACGAAGAGATTGCTCATGGTGCCTTCGACCACGTTGCCGTCCCCGTCCAGCAGCAACCCTTCGGCGATTTCCGGATCGTCCCACTCCATGCGCGCAAGAATGTTTTCCAAACGGTTCAGATGCTTAACGCCGGCCAACAGGGGCTGGTGGGATAGCCTGATGCGGCACAGATGCAATCGCACGCCTGACTCCGCCAAGCTGTCCGGATACTGCGGCAGCGGCGAACTCATGAGGATGCGGCTGGCCTGCTGCCCAGGCGCAACCGCATAGCCGCGAGCGCCCAGTCCACGTGTGACGACTATCTTCACCGCACAGTCGCGCTCGCGCGCGGCAAGCGTCTTAAGCTCACCATCCAGGATGTCCCACGATGGACACGCAATCTTCAACGCCGCGCAGTCGGCATCCAGCTTCAGGAAGTGCTGCGGCCAGCAGATTGGGGCACCGTCGCGCACGGGCAAGGTCCGGAACACCCCATCGCCGTACATGAGCCCGCGGTCCCGCGGACTGATGCTATCGGCCTCTATTCCATTGACCAGTATCATGTCCCGTCAGTTCCGCGCCGCCAGGGCTCGCAACAGCCCCTCGGCCTTGCTGCGGGTTTCCGCCAGTTCCCGCTCGGCGACGGAGTCGGCCACTATCCCGGCGCCGGCCCGGAAGCTAAGTCGCTCGCCCTCCAGCATGAAGCTCCGAATAAGGATGTTCAGGTCCATGCTGCCGTCGCGATTCAGGTAGCCCATGCTGCCGGTGTACGCCAGGCGAGGTGTAGCCTCCAGCTCGTTGATGATCTGCATGGTGCGCACTTTGGGGCAGCCGGTGATGGTGCCCCCGGGAAACAGGGCGCGCAGCACCCCGGCGGGCGTGACCCCATCGCGCAGCCGGCCGCGCACGCTGGATTCGATGTGGTGCACGTGCGCATAGCTCTGCACGGCCATCAGTTCGCTGACCTCGACGCTGCCCGGCCGGCAGATGCGGCCGAGGTCGTTGCGCTCGAGATCGACCAGCATGATATGTTCCGCCCGCTCCTTGGGATGCGCCGCCAGGGAGCGGCGCAGTTCATCGTCCTCGCCGGCGACGGCCGAGCGTGGGTGTGTCCCGGCGATGGGCCTGGTTTCGACCCGGCCATCACGGACGCTGACCAGCCGCTCCGGCGAGGAGCTAACGATCTGGCATTGGCCAAAGTCCGCCACGCCGGCGAAGGGCGCCGGGTTGTGCCGGCGCAGATTGGCGTACAGATTCGCACTCGCGCCGGAATGGTCCAGACGTGCCTGCCATTGACGCGACAGGTTCACCTGGAACACATCGCCCTCCGTGATGTAGCGCTTGATGCGGGAAACTCCGTCGAGGAATATTGCCTCATCCTCCTCCCCCAACTGCATCACACCGAGCGGATGAGGAGAGACATCATGCGCCGTCGCGATATCGGTGCTCAGCACTGTCAGGCAGTCGTCGTATCCGCTTTCTGCCACAAGGATGGTCCTATGGTTGGCGCGGTCAACCAGGATGGCCGCGGGAATGCGCGACAGGCACGCCAATGGAAACGATGGGGCGATGTCTTTCGCTTTTACGCTTGGCTCCAGCTCGTGCAGCAACTCGTAACCGAGGTAGACGAACCAGCCGCCGCTGAATGGCAAATCCGGAAACTCGTTGCCCCCGGACTGGCCTTCGCTCCGCCATTGCGCATCCAGCAGCGAAAAAAAAGAGGACTCCTGCCGCCGCAAGTCGGCAACGGTGTGAAAGAAAGTCTGCTGCGGAAACGCGAAAAGGATGTCCCAGCCGCTAGCGGCGGGAGTCTGCAGAAGGAATGGATAGCGCCGCGGGTTCGCCGCATGCAGGCTAAGCAGGTCGGGGACGCCGGGCAGGCAGATGGTTGGCACGGAAAGCCTCAGCGCGGACAACGCAAGGTTTTATCGCGGGCCGTCTCGCCCTTGGCCTCAGTTGCCCGAATCAGATCTTGCGAAAAACCAGCGAACCGTTGGTGCCGCCAAAACCGAAGGAATTGGACAAGGCGACATCGATTTTCATTTTCCGCGCCGTGTTCGGCACGAAGTCGAGATCGCACTGCGGATCCTGGTCGAAAATGTTGATGGTGGGCGGCGCAATTTGGTGGTGAACGCTCAAGGCCGAAAACACTGCCTCCACCCCGCCCGCTGCGCCGAGCAGATGCCCGGTCATGGACTTGGTCGAACTGATGGCAGTTTTCCCGGCGTGATCGCCGAGGGCGCGTTTGATGGCAACCGTTTCCGCCAGATCGCCCAGCGGAGTGGATGTCCCGTGGGCATTGATGTAATCGACCTGGTCGGCATTGAGATTGGCGTTGCGCAGGGCATTTTTCATGCACCGCGCGGCGCCCTCGCCGTCTTCGCAGGGAGCGGTCATGTGATGCGCATCCGCGCTCATGCCGAACCCTGCAAGCTCGGCGTAAATCCGGGCTCCGCGTGCCTTGGCATGCTCGTATTCTTCAAGCACAAGCACGCCGGCCCCTTCGCCAAGAACAAATCCGTCGCGCCCGGTATCCCACGGCCGGCTTGCTGTGGCGGGATCGTCGTTGCGGGTGCTCAGGGCACGAGCAGAAGCAAATCCGCCCATGGCCAGCGGGCTGATGGTCGACTCCGATCCGCCCGCGATCATGATGTCCGCATCGCCATACTCGATCAGACGCGCCGAATCGCCGATGCAGTGGGTGGCGGTGGAACAGGCCGTCACTATGGCAAGATTCGGCCCCTTGAAACCATACATGATCGACAGATTGCCCGAGATCATGTTGATGATGGTTCCCGGAACGAAGAACGGGGATATCTTGCGCGGCCCGCCCTCAAGGTAAGCGTCGTGCGTGTCTTCGATCATCGGAAGACCGCCGATGCCGGAGCCGATATTGACCCCTATCATCTCGGCGTTCTGCTCGGTGACTTCGATACCGGAGTCTTTTACTGCCTCGATCGCCGCCGCCAATCCGTATTGGATGAAGATATCCATGCGCCGCGCGTCTTTGGCGGAAAGGTAGTTGGTGACCTCGAAATCCTTGATTTCTCCCGCGATCTGCGACGCAAAGCCCGTTGTGTCGAAACGCGAGATTCTGGTGATCCCCGGCTTGCCGGCGACTATATTCCCCCAGGCCTTGTCCACCCCGATACCCACGGGAGAGACGATGCCCAAGCCGGTGACCACTACTCTACGTTTAGACAAGACGGCTCCGCGCTGTGGAAGATGGGAAAATTACTTGGATTCGTGAGCGTTGACGTAGTCGATGGCCTGCTGAACCGTGGTGATCTTTTCGGCTTCTTCGTCCGGAATTTCGCACTCGAACTCTTCTTCGAGAGCCATTACCAATTCGACCGTATCCAGGGAGTCGGCACCCAAATCATCGACGAATGAGGATTCGGTTTTGACTTCCGCTTCGTTTACGCCAAGCTGCTCAGCCACGATTTTCTTGACGCGTTGTTCGATGTTTTCCATCTCTCTATCCTTTACGATGATCTAAAAAGCGTTGGCATTGTACCAAACTTGCCAACATAAAAAAATGTCGGACGCAGGTTCCATCCGGCACAGTCTTGAGGCCCGGTTTTGAAAACAGAAACCGGGATATATGGTTCCTTTAATCCATGTACATGCCACCATTCACATGCAGGGTGGTTCCGGTAACATACCCAGCCTGCGGCGAAGCCAGAAACGCGACCGCAGCCGCGATGTCCTCGACCCGCCCCAAGCGTCCCAACGGGATGTGCGAGAGCAAGGCTTCGCGCTGTGCCTCGGGCAGTGCGCGCGTCATGTCCGTGTCGATGAAACCTGGTGCAACGCAGTTGACGGTGATGTTACGGCTGCCGACTTCGCGCGCCAGGGATTTGCTGAAGCCGATAATGCCGGCTTTGGCAGCCGCATAGTTGGTCTGCCCCGCGTTGCCCATCACACCCACCACCGAAGCAATGCTGATGATGCGTCCGGAACGTGCTTTCATCATCGCGCGCAGCACAGCCTGGCTGAGGCGGAACACGGATTTCAGGTTGGTGTCCATGATGTCGTCCCATTCCGCGTCCTTCATGCGCATGAGAAGGTTGTCGCGCGTGATCCCGGCGTTGTTGACGAGAATGGAGACGGTGCCGAATTGCTGCTCGATCTGCTCGATGGCCGCGGCGACCTGGCCTGCATCCGTGACGTTGAGCAACAAACCCGATCCCTTGACGCCGGCGGCCTGCAGATAGGCGCCGATGTTGTCCGCGCCACCCTGGCTGGTTGCGGTGCCCACAACCGTCGCCCCTTGCCTGCCAAGCTCAAGTGCAACCGCCTGACCTATACCCCGGCTTGCCCCGGTTACCAAAGCAATTTGTCCATCCAGCATGTCTTAGCTCTCCAACGCTATTTTGGCTTGGTTGATTGCGTCCGCATCGGTCAGGGCGAACACCTGCATGGCGGCGTCGATGCGCTTGTTCAGGCCCGCCAATACCTTGCCCGGGCCGCATTCGGCAATATGCGTGACGCCCTGGCGGGAAAACTCCTGCACTGTTTCCACCCAGCGTACCGGGCTGTACAACTGCCGCGCCAATGCGTCCTTGATCCGATCTTCATTGCCGTAGGCTGCGACATCCGCATTGTGCAGCACCGCAATGTCCGGCTTTTTGAATGGGACGTTTTGCAGGTACTGCGCCAGCGCCTCGGCAGCCGGCCGCATCAGCGCGCAGTGGGACGGCACGCTGACCGGCAGCGGCAGCGCCCGTTTCGCACCGCGCGCTTTGGCGAGTTCCATGCCGCGCTCGACGGCACTCTTGTGCCCGGCGATAACCACCTGCCCAGGCGAATTGAAGTTGACCGCCTCCAACACCTCGCCCGCCGCAGCCTCGGCGCACACTGCCCTTACCTGCTCATCCTCCAGGCCAAGGATGGCAGCCATGCCCCCGACCCCTTCGGATACCGCTTGTTGCATCGCCTGCGCGCGGTAGCACACCAGGGGCAAAGCATCGGCGAAACGCAATGCGCCAGCCGCAACCAGCGCAGTGTATTCACCCAGACTATGCCCGGCCATCAGCGAGGGTGTCGTCCCGGTTACTGCGGTCCAGGCGCGGTACACCGCGACTCCCGCAACCAGCATGGCCGGCTGCGTGTTGACCGTGAGATTAAGCTCCTCCGCCGGCCCGTCCGAAACCAAACGCCATAGATCCTGTTCAAGCACGTCCGACGCCTCGGTGAAGGTGTCGCGCACTACGGCAACGCCCTCGTAACCCTTCATCATGCCTACCGATTGGGAACCTTGGCCGGGAAAAACGAATGCGAGTTTCATGTTGTTACCATCTAAGCAGGGCCGAGCCCCAGGTGAATCCGCCGCCAAAAGCTTCCATCAGGACCAGTTCCCCCGGCTTGATGCGGCCGTCGCGCACCGCAGTGTCCAGCGCCAGCGGTATCGAGGCGGCAGAGGTATTGCCATGCTTGTCGACCGTGACGACCACGTTGCCCATACTCATGCCGAGCTTTTTCGCGGTAGCCTGGATAATGCGGATATTGGCTTGATGCGGCACCAGCCAGTCGACGTCGGATTTTTGCAGGTTGTTGGCGGCCAGGGTTTCGTCCACGATCTGGTCCAGTGTATTGACTGCCACCTTGAACACCGCATTGCCTTCCATTTGCATGCTGGCCTTGCCGTTCATGCCGCAGGAAACGCCGCCGGAAACCCTGAGCAGATCCTTGTAACTGCCGTCCGCGTGCAAATGGGTGGAGATGATGCCGGGCACTTCGCTGCGCTTCAGGATAACCGCGCCGGCGCCGTCTCCCCATAGAATGCAGTTGGAGCGGTCGGTCCAGTCGGTGATGCGCGACAGCGTTTCCGCACCCACGACCAGGACGCATTTGTGCAGGCCGCTGCGGATAAACTGGTCGGCCACGGACAAGGCATAGACAAAGCCGCTGCACACTGCTTGCAAATCGAACGCCGGACTGCCATTCTCGATGCCCAGCTTGGATTGGAGTATGCATGCGGTGCTGGGGAAGATCAGATCCGGCGTGGTAGTGGCGACAATGATTAGATCGATTTCCTGCGTGTCGATCCCGGCCGCCAGAATCGCGCGCCGGGCAGCGTGCAGGGCCAAGTCGCTGGTGGTTTCGCCATCCGCGGCGATATGGCGCTCGCGGATGCCGGTGCGCTCGACTATCCAGGCATCGGATGTGTCTATCGTCTGTGCCAGATCATGGTTGGTCAGCACGCGTTCCGGCAAATAGCTGCCGGTGCCGACGATGCGCGAGTACATCAAGCGGCACCTTCTTGCAGGAAGGTCATTTGCTCGCTGATGCGGCGCAACACGCCGTTGCGCACTTCGGCAACCGCGCGTTCGATGGCGTGTTCGAAGGCGAACTGGTCGGCGGAACCGTGACTCTTGATCACGATGCCGCGCAAACCAAGCAAACTCGCACCATTGTAGCGGCGGTGATCCACGCGGTTCTTGAAGGCCTTGAGTACCGGGAGTGCAATCAGGCCGGCGAAGCGCGCAAACATGTTGCGTTTGAATTCCTCCCGTAGGAAAGTGCCTATCATTTGCGCCAGACCTTCCGACGTTTTCAGCGCCACGTTGCCGACAAATCCATCGCATACCACCACGTCCGTCGTTCCCTTGTAGATGTCATCGCCCTCGACGTTGCCGTAGAAGTTCAACTCGCTGCGGCGCAGCAATTCCGCAGCCTGTTTCACCACTTCGTTGCCCTTGATGTCTTCCTCGCCGATATTCAGCAGGCCCACCGTTGGCGCAGCCTTGTGCTCGACAGCCGACACCAGCATCGCGCCCATGATCGCGAACTGCAGCAAATGAGATGCGCTGCAGTCCACATTGGCGCCGAGGTCGAGCACGTGGGTGTGGCCCTTGAGGGTCGGCAGTACGGTGGCGATCGCAGGCCGTTCTATGCCCGGCAGCATCTTCAGGACGAAGCGCGAAATGGCCATCAGCGCCCCGGTATTGCCGGCACTGATGCAAGCGTGCGCGGCACCGCTTTTCACCAGGTCGACGGCAATGCGCATGGACGAATCCTTTTTGCTGCGCAGAGCAGCGGCGGGCGGATCATCCATGGTGACCACTTCACTGGCATGGAGAATGCGCAGGCGCGGGCCGACGACGGCCTTGCACACGCGCAACTCGGCTTCGATTGCATCGTGCAGGCCGACCAGGACGATATTGATGTCGGGATCGCGTTGCAGGCAGGCGAGCGCTGCCGGCACGGTGACATGCGGGCCATGGTCGCCGCCCATGGCGTCAATTGCTACGGTGATATCCCTCATAGCAATCGGTCAGCGGCAACCACAGGGCTTGAAGTCAACAGGAACTGAGCTTACTCGCCCTTGGCGCGCGTGACTTTCCGGCCGCGGTAGTAACCGCTCGGGCTGACGTGATGACGCAGGTGAGCTTCGCCGGTCGTAGGCTCAACCGCCAACGGTGGGTTGGTCAAAAAGTCGTGGGCGCGGTGCATGCCACGCTTGGAAGGGGATTTCTTGTTTTGTTGTACGGCCATGATAAAACTCCTTAACTATTTTGCTGATTTGTTTGATGCCTTGAGCGCAGCCAGCGCGGCAAAAGTACCGCTGGCTGCGGAGCCAGTACGCTCCATACTCCGATTAACCTCACACTCGGAAAGCGGGTGCATGGGCGCTAGCGGCAACGCCAGCAGCACCTCGTCTTCCACCAATGCCAGCACGTCCATTTTGGGGTCGGCGACAATGGCATCCGAATCCATCTCGTTATCGCTTTCCGCGAGCTGCGCTTCGTCCTCCACAAGGACCAGGCTGGTGCGCACCGCGAGAGGGTGTATGTACGCCCCCAAGCAGCGCTGGCACCGGAGCCGCAGCTCTCCCGTTATTTCGCAGCGCAGAGCCGGCTTGCCGTGCTCATTCGCGCCACCGGACAGAGCGTACTCCAACACACCTTCGTCCGAATGCAACGCGTCCTGCAAGCGCGCCATGTCTGCGACCGCAATTTTACCATGCAAGGTGCCTGCATTGCGCGCAAAATCAAGACTATCGATGACGACCTGTTCACACATAAGGCGCGCATGATATAATTTTTGGCTTTGGCTGTCAAAGAAGGTTAACGCGTGATCAAGAAAATCCTCATCGCCAACCGGGGGGAGATTGCGGTGCGTATCGTCCGCGCCTGCTCGGAGTTGGGCATACAGTCGGTGGCGATTTATACCGATGCCGACCGCCATGCGCTGCATGTCAAAAAGGCTGATCAGGCATATAACATCGGTTCCGACCCGGTCCTGGGCTATCTGAACGCGCACAATATAGTCAACCTGGCCGTGGCCAGCGGTTGCGACGCGCTTCATCCCGGTTATGGCTTTCTCTCGGAGAACCCGGTGTTGGCCGAAATTTGCGCCCGACGCGGCATCCGCTTCATCGGCCCGTCAGCCGATGTCATTCGTAAAATGGGTGACAAGATCCAGGCGCGACAGTCCATGATCAAGGCCGGCATCCCGGTTATTCCCGGCAGCGACCATAACCTGGAAAACGTCGAGGAGGCGAGGACGCTCGGCAACAAGATCGGCTACCCGGTGATGCTCAAAGCCACCAATGGCGGTGGCGGCCGCGGCATCCGCCGCTGCAACAGCGAAGAGGAACTGATCAAGAACTACGACCGCGTGGTGTCCGAAGCCAGCAAGGCGTTTGGCAAACCGGAAGTGTTTCTGGAGAAGTGCGTCATCAACCCCCGTCACATCGAGGTCCAGGTGATCGGGGACAACGCCGGCAGCGTCATTCATCTGTTCGAGCGCGATTGCTCGATACAGCGCCGCAACCAGAAACTGATCGAGATCGCGCCCTCACCCCAACTCACCGAGGCGCAGCGCCGCTATATCGGCAATCTGGCAGTCCAGGCGGCGAAGGCGGTCAAGTACGTCAATGCCGGCACGGTGGAATTTCTGCTCGATTCCGACAATCAGTTCTACTTCATGGAAATGAACACCCGCTTGCAGGTCGAGCACACCGTCACCGAAGCCATCACCGGCGTGGACATCGTGCAAGAACAGATACGCATCGCCAGCGGCTTGCCGCTGCAATACAAGCAGACGGACGTGAACTACCGCGGTTACGCCATGGAATTCCGTATCAACGCCGAAGACCCGAAAAACGAGTTTCTGCCCAGCTTCGGCTGCATCACGCGCTATTACGCGCCGGGTGGACCTGGGGTTCGGACCGATGCAGCCATGTACAGCGGTTACGTGATCCCCCCTTATTACGATTCCATGTGCGCGAAATTGACCGTGTGGAACCTGACCTGGGAGGGAGTCGTCGAGCGCGGGCGGCGCGCCTTGAACGATATGACGGTGTACGGCGTCAAGACGACGATCCCCTACTACCTGGAGATCCTGAAAAACGAGGAATTCCGCAGTGCCAAATTCGACACCAGCTTCGTCGAAACCCATCCGGAACTGATAAACTACCCGGTCCGCCGGCCTCCCGAACTGCTGGCAGCAGCCATTTCGGCAGCGATTGCAGCGCACGAAGGGTTGTGAAAACAGCGATGAGACGCGTGCATTCGTTGTACATCAAACACAAAAAACTTTAAGTATTGGGATTTGGTATGGCAAAAGTTCTTCTGACCGATCTGGTGTTGCGCGACGGACACCAGTCTCTGATTGCAACGCGCATGCGCACCGAGGACATGCTGCCGATCTGCGCAAAGCTGGACAGCGTGGGATTCTGGTCGCTCGAAGCGTGGGGTGGAGCGACTTTCGATGCCTGCGTGCGCTTTCTCAAGGAAGACCCCTGGGAAAGGCTAAAGAATCTGCGCAAGGCGCTGCCCAACACGCGCATCCAGATGTTGCTCAGAGGCCAGAACCTGCTCGGCTATCGCCACTATTCGGATGACTTGGTGCGCGCGTTCGTGAAGCGCTCGGCCGACAACGGCGTCGACGTGTTTCGCATCTTCGACGCCATGAACGACCTCAGGAACATGCGCGTTTCCATCGAAGCCACCAAGGCCGCCGGCAAGCACGCCGAAGGCGCTATTTCCTACACCACCAGCCCGGTGCACGACATTCCGCATTTTGTGGGATTGGCCAAGGAACTGGAGGGCATGGGCTGCGATACCATCGCCATCAAGGACATGGCGGGCCTGCTAACGCCCTACACCACCGGCGAACTGGTCGCGGCCATTAGAGCTGTCGTGAGCGTTCCCATCCATATGCACAGCCATGCCACTTCCGGCCTTTCCGCCATGTGCTTCCTGAAAGCCATCGAAAATGGCGCAACTATGCTCGACACCGCGAACTCGGCTTTTTCCGAGGGCGCCAGCCATTCGACTACGGAAAGCATCGTGGCGGCGCTTCAAGGAACCCCACACGACACCGGTTTGAGCTTGCCGCTGCTGCAAGAGATCTCCGCCTATTTCCGCGAAGTGCGCAAGAAATACTGGCAGTTCGAAAGCGAATTCACCGGCGTGGACACGCGCGTGCTGGTGAACCAGGTTCCGGGCGGCATGATTTCCAACCTTTCCAATCAGTTGAAGGAACAGGGCGCTCTCAACCGCATGGACGAAGTGCTGGCCGAGATTCCGCGCGTGCGCGAAGACCTGGGCTTCCCTCCGCTGGTGACGCCCACTTCCCAGATCGTCGGTACACAGGCCGTGTTGAATGTGCTTACCGGCGAACGCTACAAGTCCATCACCACCGAGGTGAAAAACTATCTGCTGGGACGCTATGGCAGATCTCCCGCCGCAGTCAATTCGCACGTCCGCAGTATGGCCATCGGCAATCAGGTCGTCATCACCTGCCGCCCAGCCGATCTTCTGGACGACGAACTGGACAAGTTGCGTGCCGAAGTCGAAGGCCTGGCAAAAGCCGAAGAGGACGTCCTGACTTATGCCATGTTCCCGGACGTTGGCCGCACCTTCCTGCAGGAGCGCGCAGCCGGGACCCTGGTTCCGGAGCCCCTGCTGCCACAGAGCGCAAAGGAGGCCACCGGTCCGCGCTACGCGCCGAACGAGTTCCACATCACGCTACACGGCGAGACATACCACATGAAGCTGACCGGAAGCGGTCACCCGGGCGAGGGACGGCGGCCTTTCTACGTCACCGTGGATGGCGTGCCGGAGGAGCTTCTCATCGAAACCATCAGCGAGGTCGAGATTGCCGCCGATGCCACTGGCGGCCCCAGGGCCAAGGCGGGTCCAGCGCCCGGGGCCGCCAGCGGCGGCCGGCGCCCACGCCCCACCCATCAGGGCCACGTCACCACGGCCATGCCGGGAGCGATTGTCGATGTACTGGTCAAGCCGGGCCAACAAGTGAAGGCTGGCGATCCGGTGCTGGTGATCGAGGCCATGAAAATGGAGAACGAGGTCCAGGCCTCGCTGAGCGGAACCGTCATCGCGGTGTACGTGAGCAAGGGGGAAACGGTCACCCCCGATGAGGTGTTGGTCGAAATTCAACCGGACTAGGGCGTGGCAGCGATGAACAGCTTCCAACTTGTCCTGGCCTCCACTTCGATCTACCGGCGCGAACTATTGCTGCGTCTGCAACTCCCCTTCTCCGTGGTCGCACCGGACGTGGACGAAACCCCACTGGCGGGAGAGGCGCCTGAGAAGACCGCAGGGCGATTGGCAGAACTCAAGGCGCGCGCAGTCAGGGAGCAGTTTCCCGATGCACTCATCATCGGTTCCGACCAGGTCGCCGTGCTTGAAGGCATCCACCTCGGCAAGCCGTTAACCCATGAAAACGCCCTCAGACAATTGCGCTTCATGAGCGGCAAGACCGTGGTTTTCCATACGGCTCTGTGCCTGTTCCATAGCGCCACGAACAGGGTGCAACATGACGTCGTGGCCTCGCAGGTTACGTTCCGCAGCCTTTCCGACACGCAGATCGAACGCTACCTGTCCAGGGAGCAGCCTTACCATTGCGCCGGCAGCGCGAAAACCGAGGGGTTGGGCATCGCTTTGATCGAAAAAATCCGCGGCGACGATCCCAATGCCCTCATCGGTCTGCCGCTGGTTTCCCTGGTGAGCATGCTTGCCAACGAAGGCGTCGAGTTACCCTGAGTCGTGACCGCCAAGGCCACAGCCGGAAAGCTCTACCTGATCCCGACGACGCTCGGTGATGGCGACCTCGACCGCGTAATTCCGCAACCAGTCCAAGGCATCATCCGTTCTCTCGATACTTTCATCGTCGAGCACCCGAAAACAGCACGGCTATTCCTGAAACAGGTGGGGACGGCAATTCCCGTCCAGGAAATCCGCATGCTTACGCTGGACGAACACACCAAGCCGGCAGATTTGCTGGATCTGCTGCAGCCGGTTCTTCTGGGCAAGGACGTGGGATTGATGTCGGAAGCTGGCTGTCCAGCCGTCGCCGACCCCGGCGCCAATCTGGTGCGCCTGGCCCACCAGAAGAACGTTCGCGTCGTCCCTCTGGTCGGGCCTTCTTCCATACTGCTCGCCCTCATGGGTTCAGGCTTGAGCGGCCAGTGCTTTGCGTTTCACGGCTATCTGCCGGTGGAAAAGGAAGCACGCCGGAAGCGCATTGCGGAACTGGAGTCGGAATCGCGCAATAAAAGGCAGACACAGATATTCATCGAGGCGCCCTATCGCAACCAGCAGTTGCTACAGGCGATTGTGGAGGCGTGCGACAAAAACACCAGACTGTGCGTCGCCACGGACCTTACTCTTGCCACCGAGGACATCGCGACCAAGACAGTCGGGGAATGGCGCAACCATCAGCCGGATATCAACAAGCGACCGAGCATATTTCTGCTCTACGTCGGATGACGCGCCGATTCCTCGAACGCCACGATGCTGTCCAGCCGGATCTCGGAAACGCTACCGTCTTCGCTCTGGAATTTAAGCCATTCGGCGCCTTGCCGCGTCGCCACGTCCAGCGGTAGTACTCGTGCCGTGACGACTTCAAGAGCAACACGATATTGCAAAAGCAAGTGAATCTTGCGCAGCACGCTGAACTCCAGGCGCTCGTGCTGCGCGCAGGCGATCGGCTGATAGTCGCTCAGTGCAGGCTCACGCCGGATTGCAGCGCGGGCGTGACCAGCGCTTTGGCCGCTGCCGCGCCGAAGCGTTTGGCAAAACGCTCGGCAATACCCTCGTGCGGGGTGAAGTCGACGATGTTTTCCGCCTTGATGACTTCCCGTGCCACGTAATCGGCGCTGCCCAGGGCATCCGCCAACCCCAGTTTGATGCTCTGCTCGCCGCTCCATACCAGTCCGCTAAACATATCCGGCGTCTCTTTCAGACGCTTGCCCCGCCCCTCGCGCACCACGCCGATGAATTGCTGGTGGATCTCGTTGAGCATTTGCTGCGCGTAGTCTTGCTGCGACGAAACGACCGGTGAGAACGGGTCCAAAAACCCCTTGTTCTTGCCCGCGGTCAGCAAACGCCGCTCGACCCCGAGCTTTTCCATAGTGCCGGTGAACCCGAAGCCGTCCATAAGCACGCCAACGGAACCGACGATGCTCGCCCTGTTGACGAATATCTTGTCGGCAGCAACCGCGACGTAATAACCGCCGGAGGCGCAGATGTCTTCCACGACGGCGTACAGAGGAATCTTCGGATATTTGGCCCGCAGCCGGCGAATCTCATCGTTGATGTAGCCCGACTGTACGGGGCTGCCGCCGGGGCTGTTGATGCGCAAAATGACGCCCTGGGTATCCTTGTCCTTGAACGCATCCTGCAAGCCCGCAATGATCCTGTCGGAACTGGCCTCGTCGGCCGCGATCACCCCTTGCAGTTCCACCAGCGCCGTGTGCTTGCCGGCTAGCGTCGCCTCGCCCTTGCCGACCCAGCCCATGATAAGGAACAGCACCAGAAACAGGTAAGCGAAACCCAGCAGCTTGAAAAAAATGCTCCAGTGACGCGACCTGCGCTGCTCCTGGAGCGCACCCAGTGTAAGCTTCTCCAGGACCTGTCGTTCCCAGTTTGCGGAATTGCCCGAATCAGCCATGACTATCCTTTCGATTCTGTAAGATACACCCCGCCGTTACGTTCATGCATCGGGATGCTGACCAAGCGCGCGCCCTTGCACGGGCCTGCGACGCATGTTTCACTTTGCGGAGCATAGCTGGCGCCATGCATCGAGCACACCAAGTATAACCCGGAATAGTAGAAGAACTCACCTTGGAGCCAGTCAAGTTCCACCGGAACATGGGCACAGCGGTTGAGATACGCATAGGCTTTTCCCCGATAGCGGACTGCAAACGCGGGAGCCATTTCGCCCAGATATTCGAGGTCGAACCTTATTCCCTTGCCGCCCTCGATCAAGCTGACGCTGTCGCAGATCAAGCGTTGGCCGTCAGCCATTGGTTCAACTCTGCGAAGCTGTCGGCACAGGCAAGCGGCGCCAATGACAGCAGACCGTCCTTGGGATGAGCGCCGTAGGCCGCGGCCAGGCTGGGAACCCCCGCATTGTGTGCCATTTGCAGATCGTGCGTTGTGTCGCCGATCATCAGTGTCTGCCGCGGCGCGACGCCAAACTCGTCCATCAACTCCAGCAGCATGGCGGGGTGCGGCTTGGAGAAGGTTTCGTCGGCACAGCGCGAGCCCTGAAAAAACTCGTCAAGCCCGGTATGACGCAAAGCCCGATCCAAACCGCGGCGACTTTTCCCGGTAGCAACGGCCAGCATGAATCCGGCGTCGTGCAGTCCGGAGATCGCGTCATGGACGCCTGCGAACAGCGGAATCTCGTGATCCTGGCCCAGGAAGTGGTGGCGGTAGCGCTCGGTAAAACGCGGGTAGTCGGCCGCGTCCAGTTGCGGCAGCAATGCTGCAATCGCTTCGTTTATGCCTAGCCCGATGATATGCCGGGCATGCGCGTCGCTGGGCTCGGGCAAATCAAGATCGCGACAGGACGCCAGGAGCGATGCGACGATGGCACCGGCCGAATCCATCAGGGTGCCATCCCAGTCGAAAACAAGCAGGCTGAATTGTCGGGGCATTCTCATTGCCGACCCGCAGCATTGGCTTCGAGGGATCTCACAAAGCCTTGCAAATCCTCCGGCAAGGGTGCTTCCAGGCAAAGCTGTTCGCCGCTGACTGGATGGTTGATGACTAACCTGTGCGCATGCAGAAACATTCTTTTCAAGCCCTTCTTGCTCAACTCCTTGTTAAGGGTGAAGTCACCATACTTGTCGTCACCGGCGATGGGAAAACCCAAATGCGCCAAGTGCACGCGGATTTGATGGGTGCGGCCGGTTTTTAGTTCCGCATCGAGCAGGCTGAAATCCTGCCATGCCTGGCGCAGGCGAAAGATCGTATGCGCCGCTTGCCCATCCTCGTTCACCGATACCCGTCTTTCACCCGCCGCGGTGAGGTATCGCTGTAGCGGCAGCTTCACATTGCGCTTCTCGTCCGACCATTTTCCCTTGACCAGGACAAGGTAGTGCTTTTCCATTTTTCCTTCGCGCATCGCCTCGTGCAGCCGCACCAGAGCGCTACGCTTCTTCGCCACCATCAGGACGCCGGAAGTTTCCCTATCCAGTCGATGCACCAACTCCAGGAATGGTGCTTGCGGGCGTTCCAGGCGCAGTTGCTCCACCACGCCCCGGCTGATTCCGCTGCCGCCATGCACCGCCATGCCGGAAGGCTTGTTGAGGATCAACAGCGCATCATCCTCGTAAATGACCGCGCCGCCCAAGCGATTGACCACCGGCCCCACGGGTGCTCCGGCAGAGGCCGGCCGCGCAACGCGTACCGGGGGGATACGCATTTGGTCACCCAGCTGCAGCTTGTAGGAAGCGTCGATTCGCCTGCTATTTACCCTGACTTCACCGCTGCGAAGGATCCGATAAATGTGGCTTTTCGGCACGCCTTTCAAATGCTTAGCGAGGAAGTTGTCAACCCGCTGATTGTCGCCGGACTCGCCGACGGTGAGCCACGTTACAGATTCTTTGCTTAAATCATTCATTTTGCTTATACTAATCAATGCCTCTTTTAAGTGCGGACCGTGCCACAGCGGGTCCGATCGGGATTCCCGGCACAAATCGATGCCCGCATAAGGGAGGCAAACCACACTGGTTAACTTCGCTCACCAGTGAATATTGGTCCGGAAACATCCTCTCACTTTATGGAGAGAGCCGGGGCGAGGGGACCGGGTAAAGGATCCGGTTCCTCCCTTAGCCAACCCTGCCAAGACAGCGGGGAAACTGCGGTTTACCGACTGAACCGGATCAAGCAGCGATAGTAATAGATTTGCGCGCTCAAAGCACTCGTAGATTACTGCGTCTTGCCGCTGGCAAGACGATGATGACAAACCCGTGAAGTATGGTTATTGACTTGAAAGCCGTCTCGTAACGTTATGACAGAGCTGAATAATTTAATAAATCTTCATCACTAGCGCCCCGACGTTTCGTGGCGCTGCGGTTTGTCCTGCCCGTGTTCCCGCGCGCGGGAGCCATTTAAGCATGAAAAGAATGTTGTTTAACGCGACACAAGCTGAAGAGCTGCGTGTCGCTATCGTCGACGGTCAAAAACTCATCGACCTCGATATCGAATCAGCCTCGAAAGAACAGCGCAAGAGCAATATCTACAAGGCCGTCATTACCCGCGTCGAGCCCAGCCTTGAAGCTGCCTTCGTCGACTACGGCACTGACCGGCACGGCTTTCTCCCCTTCAAGGAGGTCGCGCGCTCTTACTTCCAAACCTCCGGTGAAACCGACCTGTCGCGCGTTCGCATCCAGGATGCGCTGCGCGAAGGCCAGGAGCTGGTGGTCCAGGTAGATAAGGACGAGCGCGGCAACAAAGGCGCCGCGCTCACCACCTTCATCAGCCTGGCCGGACGCTACCTGGTGCTGATGCCCAACAATCCCCGCGGCGGCGGCGTGTCGCGCCGCATCGAGGGCGAGGAGCGCAACGAACTGCGCGACGTAATGGCGCAACTCGAAGTACCCGCCGGCATGAGCATCATTGCCCGCACCGCCGGTATCGGCCGCAACCAGGAAGAACTGCAGTGGGACCTGAACTACCTGCTGCAGCTTTGGACCGCCATTGACGGCGCCTCCAAGCAGCAAAGCGGCGCTTTCCTGATTTACCAGGAGGGTAGCCTGGTGATCCGCGCGATCCGCGATTATTTCCAGCCTGACATCGGCGAAATCCTGATCGACACGGACACCGTCTACGAACAGGCGCGGCAGTTCATGAGCCACGTGATGCCGGCCAACGTCAACAAGGTCAAGCTGTACAAGGACGACGTGCCGTTGTTCTCGCGCTTCCAGATCGAGCACCAGATCGAGACCGCATACAGCCGCGAAGTGTCCCTGCCCTCCGGCGGCGCCATCGTGATCGACCACACGGAAGCCCTGGTTTCCATCGACGTCAACTCCGCCCGTGCCACCAAGGGTGCGGACATCGAGCAGACGGCTTTCAACACTAACCTGGAAGCGGCTGAAGAGGTCGGGCGCCAATTGCGGCTGCGCGATCTGGGCGGCCTGGTGGTGATCGACTTCATCGACATGGAGAGCACCCGCAACCAGCGCGACGTCGAGAACCGCTTGCGCGACTCCCTGCATGTCGACCGGGCTCGCGTCCAGACCAGCAAGATCTCGCGCTTTGGCCTGCTGGAGCTGTCGCGCCAACGGCTGCGCCCCAGCCTGGGCGAAAGCAGCCATATTGCCTGCCCACGCTGTCATGGCACCGGCCACATTCGCGGCACTGAGTCTTCCGCATTGCACATTTTGCGCATCACCGAAGAAGAAGCGATGAAGGAAAACAGCGCATCGGTGCACGTCCAGGTACCAGTCGACGTAGCCACCTTCTTGCTCAACGAGAAGCGGGCCGAGATTCACGCCATCGAAACACGCCTTAAGGTCGATGTGGTGCTGATACCCAATATTTACCTGGAGACGCCCAACTACACCATTGCCCGGCTGCGCCACGATGAAATCAACATGGCGGAGCCGTTGCAACCCAGCTACAAAATGGTTGAAATGCCGGCCGAGGACATCGAGGCGATGGCTCCTGCCAAAGAAGCTGCCGCAGCCCGCCCGCGCGCTGCCGTGCAGGGCATAACGCCGGCACAGCCGGCGCCCATCGTCGAGGTGCGCGAAGAGGAAAAGCCGTCGATCTTCGGCAAGATTTTTGGCTGGTTCAAGACCCGCGCAGAGGAGCCGGAAGAGAAAAAAGAGGCGGCGAAACCCCAGGCTCGCCCACCCCGCCGCGAACCACGGCGCGAGCCGAGTCGCGGCCGGCGCGAGCGTGGACCACGCGCGCCGGAAGAACGCGGCGAACGCGCTGCAGCCGCACCCCAGGGCGAGGCCGCCGCACAAAAACCACGTAGCCAGACACCGCGTACGCGTCCCGCACAACCGGCATTGGCTGCCGCTCCGTCCGGCGCCCCGGAAGGCGAGGCAAGAGCACCGGAATCCGGCGAACCGCGTTCCAAACGCGGCCGCCGCGGAGGCAGGCGTGAGCGCGGCGAGGGCCGCCCTCCCCGTGCTGCGCAGCCGGAGACGGGCGAGCAGGTAACTACAGCTCCGACGCAGGTTGCCGAAGCGGCAACTGCCGCACCGCAGGTCGAGCGTCAGCCACGTGCGGAACCGGTAGCATTGGCCCAGCCGCCGATTCAGGCTGAAGCCGCCGAGATCAAACCTGTGGTGGAAAGAGCCATAACGGAAGCGCAACCGAGCGAGCCGGCTCCCGTAGCGAAGGCGAGAACTGCCCCGATTGAGCCCACGTTGCAACAGGTGGAGACGAGAGAGCTTCCGCCTGCGCAGGTCGGGAGTGCACCGCAGCAAGCTGAATCGGCCGCACCGCGCCGCCGCAGGCAGCGAGGCGTGGAAAGCATGCCGGCGGCAACCGAGTTGGTGCAGATCGAGACGAGTGCAGAGAAAGCCAAGTCCGTTATCATCGCAGTTGACACTACCGAGACGGTAGCCGAGACGGCGCCACGCGCACCGCGTCATATCGAGAAGGAGACCCCCGCAGTTCAGGAAGAACCGCTGGTCCAGATCGAAACGCACAAGTAATCGGCTAACCACGCCGCATTAAAAAGGCCGCAGAGAACCAAACTCTGCGGCCTTTTTTCGACTCGCGTTTACATCAGCGCGCGATCCGGCAACGGTTACAGAATACCTCCGCCACGAGCATTCCGCGCTCCAGGGTCAGCGCTTCGCCTTGGCCACAATCTCGTCCAAAAGCCCCGCAGCCGCGTCCTCTACCATGTCCAGCACGTTCTCGAACCCCTGCTGTCCACCGAAATACGGATCGGGGACTTCCATGCGGCTAAAGCGGGCGCTGTATTCCAGGAGCAGGTGCAACTTATGGACATGCTCTTGTGGGCAGAGGCGCCGTAGATGGGCGAGATTCTCGTGGTCCATGGCCAGGACGTAGTCGAATTCACTGAAGTCGGCTTGGTTCACCTGCCGTCCGCGCAAGCCGCTCAGATCGTAGCCGCGCCGGGCCGCCGTCTGCTGGGCACGCCGGTCGGGCTGTTCGCCGATGTGATAGTCGTGGGTCCCTGCCGAGTCCATCATGACCTGCTTGGTCAAACCCCGAGTCTCGACCAGACGGCGCAGCACCCCTTCCGCCGTGGGCGACCTGCAAATGTTGCCCATGCAGACCAGTAGCACCTTAGTCATGCTCTTCAACTCCGAACAGCTTCAGTTTCAATGCCTTCAACTCATCGCGCAGTTGCGCCGCGCGCTCGAATTCGAGATTCTTGGCACAAGCCAGCATTTCCTTCTCCAGTCGCTTCAATTCCTTGGCAAGCTCCTTTTCGCTCATGTGGGTGTACGTCGCCAAGGCCTGCGCGGCCTTTAGTTCCAGCCCCGCCGCTTCGATGTCGTAAACGCCGTCGATCAGGTCCTTGATGCGCTTCGACACTCCCTTCGGAGTGATGCCGTGGGCGGTATTGTGGGCCATCTGTTTGGTGCGCCGCCGCGCGGTTTCGTCGATGGCGAAACGCATCGATTTGGTCACCTTGTCGGCATACAGAATGGCTGTGCCGTTGAGGTGCCGCGCTGCCCGGCCTATGGTCTGTATCAGCGAGCGTTCCGAGCGCAGGAAGCCTTCCTTGTCGGCGTCCAGAATGGCGACCAGCGAAACCTCCGGGATGTCCAGCCCTTCGCGCAACAGGTTGATGCCGATCAGCACGTCGAACTCGCCCAGGCGCAGGTCGCGGATGATCTCCACGCGCTCAACCGTTTCGATGTCGGAATGCAGGTACCGCACCTTGACGCCATGGTCGCTCAGGTAGTCGGTCAGGTCCTCCGACATGCGCTTAGTCAGCGTGGTGACCAGCACCCGCTCGCCGACGCTCACGCGCAGGTTGATCGCGCTCAGCAGATCGTCCACCTGCGTGGTGGCGGGACGCACTTCGATGCGCGGGTCTATCAACCCGGTCGGGCGCACCACCTGCTCCACTACTTGGCCCGCATGCGTCTTTTCGTATTCCGCAGGCGTGGCGGAAACGAACACGGTTTGGCGCATCACCTTCTCGAATTCGTCGAAGCGCAGCGGCCGGTTGTCGAGCGCGCTGGGCAGGCGGAAGCCGTAGTCCACCAGGTTTTCCTTGCGCGCCCGGTCGCCCTTGTACATGCCGCCGATTTGCGGAATGGTGACGTGGCTTTCGTCGACGATCATCAGCGCGTTGGGCGGCAGGTAATCGATCAGGGTCGGCGGCGGGTCTCCGGGCGCCCTGCCGGAAAGGTGGCGCGAATAGTTCTCGATGCCCTTGCAGAAGCCCAGTTCGTTGAGCATCTCCAGGTCGAATCGGGTGCGCTGCTCGATGCGCTGCGCCTCGACCAGCTTGTTTTCCTTGTGGAAAAACTCCAGCCGCTCGCGCAACTCCACCTTGATCGCTTCGACCGCGCGCAGGGTCGTGCTGCGCGGGGCGACGTAGTGGCTCGAAGGATAAACCGTGTAGCGCGGCACCTTGTGCAGGATGTGTCCGGTGAGCGGGTCAAACAGCGAAATGCTCTCCACCTCGTCGTCGAACAGGCTCACGCGCACCGCGGTCTCGCTGCTCTCCGCGGGGAACACGTCGAGCACGTCGCCGCGCACGCGGAATACGCCGCGCTGAAACTCGACGTCGTTGCGGTCGTACTGCATCTCGATGAGACGCTTGATGGCATCGCGCTGGGACAGCTTTTCGCCCTGATGCATGTGCAGGATCATGCCGTGGTAATCGACGGGATCGCCGATGCCGTAGATGGCCGACACGGTCGCCACGATCACGCAATCTTCCCGCTCCAGCAGCGCCTTGGTGGCGGAAAGGCGCATCTGCTCGATGTGTTCGTTGATGTTCGAGTCTTTCTCGATGAACAGATCGCGCGAGGGCACGTAGGCCTCGGGCTGATAGTAGTCGTAGTAGGAAACGAAATATTCGACCGCGTTTTCCGGGAAAAACTCGCGCATCTCGGCATACAGTTGCGCCGCCAGCGTCTTGTTCGGCGCCATGACCATGGCCGGCCGGCCGAGCCGGGCAATCACGTTGGCCATGGTGTAGGTCTTGCCCGAGCCCGTCACCCCGAGCAGCGTCTGGAAGGCGAGGCCGTCGTTGATGCCTTCCACCAATTGCTCGATGGCTACCGGCTGGTCGCCAGCCGGTTGAAAGGGCTGATGAAGTTTGAACGGACTATTGGGAAAAGTAGCGATCACGAGTAGAATTGCGGGCTTTTGCGAACATTAAATTTTAACACGCGGGCCGCCACGGTCGCGTTGTAAAAGCAACTCAAGGACAGCATCTTGGAACTCTCACGCCGCGTTCAAGCGATCAAGCCCTCTCCCACCCTTGCCGTTACCGCGCGCGCCGCCAAGCTCAAGGCCGAGGGCAAGGACATCATCGGTCTAGGCGCCGGCGAACCCGATTTCGACACCCCGCAGCACATCAAGGACGCCGCCATCGCGGCCATCAATCGCGGCTTCACCAAGTATACGCCGGTGGGCGGCACCGCCAGCCTGAAACAAGCCGTCGCCGCCAAACTCAAACGCGACAACGGGCTGGATTACAGCGCGCGGCAGATACTGGTTTCATGTGGGGGCAAGCAGAGCTTTTTCAACCTGGTGCAGGCGGTCATCAACCCGGACGACGAAGTCATCATCCCCGCGCCTTACTGGGTATCGTATCCCGACATCGTCTTGCTGGCTTCCGGCAAGCCCGTGATCGTCGAGGCGGGCATCGAGCAGGGTTTCAAGATCACCCCGGCACAGTTGCAAGCCGCCCTGACCACCAAGACCAAGATGGTCGTGATCAACAGCCCAAGCAATCCAAGCGGCGCGGTTTACACGCGCGAGGAATTAGCCGCGCTCGGCGCGGTGCTGCGCGCCTATCCTGAAGTCTTGATCGCCACCGACGACATGTATGAGCACATTTTGCTCACCGACCAGCCTTTCGCCAACATCCTCGACGCCTGCCCGGACCTGTATCCGCGCACCATGGTGCTGAACGGCGTATCCAAAGCCTACTCCATGACCGGCTGGCGCATCGGCTATGCCGCCGGCCCCGAAGCCATCATCAACGCCATGGAAAACGTCCAGTCGCAAAGCACTTCCAACCCTACCTCGATCTCCCAGGTGGCCGCCGAGGCTGCCCTCAATGGCGACCAGGGATGCATCGAACCGATGGTGAAGGCGTTTCGCGAACGGCACCAGTTCGTGGTGGAACAACTCAATCAAATACCGGGTGTGCGCTGCCTGCCCAGCGGCGGCGCCTTTTACGCATTCCCCGACGTGCGCGAGGCGATAAACGCCTTGCATGCCAAAAAGGTCATCGCAGACACCAGCGACGTGGCCTTCAGCGAATATCTGCTGGAGCATGCAGGCGTTGCCGTGGTCCCGGGGTCTGCCTTCGGCTCGGAAGGCTACATGCGGCTGTCTTTTGCGACTTCCATGGACAACCTGAAAAACGCCTTGGCAAGGATACACAAGGCGCTGATCTAGCCTACTCCCCCGCAGCGGAATCCGGCGCAGGTTCCACCGCCGCACTGCCAGACGCCTTCAACACTGGATCTGCGAGGCTGCCCCTAAGCGTCATCGGTACGCTGATAAAATTCGCGCTGCCCTTGATCTGAACGTGAAAGTTCCCCGAGATCTGATTGCCAGGAGTGATTCCAAGCCCGCCTTCCGCGCTCAACAATCCTGATGAAATCCGGATTTGCCTGAGACGATAGCTTTTGCCCGAGACCTGCAGAGCCCCGCTCAATTCATCAAAGCGCGTTTGGCCGCCACGCGATCCGTCACCGGCACGCACCGCTTTCACCATATCCAAATTGTGGATCGCCCCATCCGCAACCTTGAATTTGACCTCCACACTGGGGGCGGCGAAAAGCTGGGCATAGGACTTTGCCTTCATGGAGAACCGCCCGTCGGCGTTCATCCTGCCACTCACCGTGGTCTCGGGACTCAGGAGCGAGACGACTCTCTCGACCTCCACTCTCTTGCCGTGCACCTCGCCGTTCAGACGCCAGCCGTCATGCCAATCGAGCTTGGCCGCTCCGGCTATCGTCCCGCCGTAAAGGCTGCCGCCGATCTCCTTCATGTCGAGTTCCTCGGCTGCCAACGAGGCATTGATATGCAGTTCGTCAAAAACCACGGCCGGCCCGGTTGGCGGCTGCCAGTTCCTGGCGTTGAGTTCCAGCGCGTAACGATCCTGCTCGGGCCTGATCGCCAGGCTGGCCTTGCCGTCCTCGCTGGTAACCAGGGCACTCGCGAACGCGCCTTCCGGAGTCAGCGTGATATCGGCGCTCACAACGCCCGGATCCACCGGTGCCACATTCATCTTGAGGTTGTTCAGGCGAATATTCTTGATTTGTATCCGCGGCGCAGCGGAGTCCGCCTTCAGCCACGAGGGAAGCCGGCCCAACACCTCCTGGCTCGCCGTCACCGACTCGAACGATATCTGATTCAGCACCTTCACCGGGCGCATCAGAGAAAATGGGTCGACGGACACCCTCACGATCTGCGCCTTGAACTCCTGCGACTTGCCCGCGCTCACGTCCTCCAGAACCAACCCGGGCTCCGGCAACAACACAATATGCAAGCCGAGTATCGTGACGGGCTCGTGAATTCTGTCGGAGACAAACCGTTCGATTTTCGGGGCATAAAAATTGAGGGGTAAGAGAAACGGCAGCGCGACCGCAATCGCCACGAGAACGATCAACAGATACAGCAATCGCTTCAACCAATTCATACGCTATCCACCCTGTATTCTTATGCGACCAATATTGACCATCGGCCGGCGAATCGTTATTATATGCACCTTTACGATTCCCTGATAGCTCAGTCGGTAGAGCGACGGACTGTTAATCCGCAGGTCCCTGGTTCGAGTCCAGGTCGGGGAGCCAAATAAAGAAAGCCTCGCAGCAATGCGGGGCTTTTTCATTTGCTCCGCAATTCGTTCTTGCTGTAAGCATGAGCCAGAACCGAAGACCGTCTCTGGGTTAACCTCATCGCCCTTCGCACGATTCTCTGAAACAAGCCCGGCAGCGCTCCGAAGCGCCACCGATATCTCGCCGCGTTTCAGTGCTGCTCGCTCCTTTTCGCACGCCCGATCTCCATGGCCACGGCAAGCCGCACTTGCAGGTCGTGGTTTTGGTAGGGTTTGACCAAATAGTCATTGGCGCCGAGCTGGTAGCAGCGCTCCACCGTCTCCTGTTGGCCGTCGGCCGAGAGCATGAGCACGGGCAGGGAACGCCACTGTTCGCTGGAACGTAGGGCATGCAGCACCTGCATGCCGTCCATGTCCGGCATGTTCACGTCCAGCAGGACCGCGTCGACGGATTCCCGGCCCAGCAGGTCCAGAGCTTCGCGCCCGCCTGTGGCGGCCAGCGCCTGGAAACCTGCCTGGCTGAGCCGGCGTTCCAGTAATTTCAGGTTTAACGGTTCATCATCCGCGATCAGAACCCGCGCACCGGTCAGGTCCGTCGCCTCTACCCGCATCGTGGGCTCGACCCGCGCCACTTTGTTGTCCAGGCAAAGGCGCACGCGTTGCCTGAGTTCGACCGGGTTGACGGGTTTGATCAGATAGTGCGCGGCTCCCATGGTCAGGCAGTGGACCACGTGTTCCCGTGCGTTGCTGGCGGTAAGCATCATCACCGTCGTGTCCTGGAGGGTGGGATCGGACTTGATCGCGTCCAGAGTGGCGAGGCCGTCCATCACCGGCATGTTCATGTCCAGCAACACCAGGTCGAAATGCTCCACCCGCATCAACTCCAGGGCCATGCGGCCATGTATGGCGCCGGTCACCACATAGCCATCCTGCTCCAGACGCCGGGTCAGGAGCAGACGATTGGCTTCCTCGTCATCTACCAGTAGCAGGGAATAAATACGTTGCAGCATAAGCAGTTCGGTTTTGGTTTACTCGATAAACAATGATTCATGCGCCCGCCGCGGCGGCAAACGGAGCCGGTTCGCCAGCGAGGCTTGCGCCCGCGTCGATGCGGCCGGCCAGCCGGCCAAACAGCTCGACCAGCGCACCCACCTTCTCCGGCGTGCCATCGGCACACGCAGCTTCCAGCTTCATAGCCAGCTCGGTGACCTGAGGATAACCATAGCCGCCGCCCACCGCCTTGAGGTCATGGGCGTGTTTCTTGAGCGCCGCCATGTCGCCGGCGGCATGCGCATCCTGCAAGCCTTTGAGATAGCCCGGCAGGCGCTCCAGGAAATAGGCAACCAGGTCCGCCATCTCCGGTTCCTGCATGAGGTCGGAAACGATGGGCGTCTCGTCGCCCCAATCGGCTTCCATCTCCACCGTTCGCGGTACGGCGAGTTCGATGCGGTCGATCAAGGTGCCCAGCTTCGCGATGAGGTCCTGAGTCGCCGCCCTGTTGCCGGCTGTGGCAGCGAATTCCAGCCTTCCGGCGATCTCGGTGACTTGAGGGAACATGTAGTCCGCACCCATCGACTTGATCTTGCGGGCCTGCTGCCGCACTTCCTCAATTTCCCCGCTAGCCATGGTATGTTGCAGCTTGCCATGAAGATCGATCATGCTGGCGAGGAAGTGCTCCATCAGGTCCGTGAGGCCCGGATCCTTCTGCAATTGGGACGGGATGATCGGGTCCAAGTCCTGTTCCGACGCGTTTTCGGCATTCAGTTTCAGGTGGCTGCGTAGCGTCTCGCCAAACCGCCCGCGCTCGATGGGTTTGGTCAGGAAGCCGTCGCAGCCGGCATTCAGGCAGTTCTGCATATCCTGCGCGGTGGCATTGGCGGTAAGCGCGACGATGGGAGCGCAATAGCCCTTGGCGCGTAGTATGCGCACGGCCGTGAGCCCATCCATCACCGGCATCTGCATGTCCATCAGGACAAGATCGTAGGGCCTGCTCAGGGCGGCCGCCACCGCCAGCTCGCCGTTCTCCACGACCGTGATTTCGGCCCCCAGGCGCCGCGCATTCAGGGTGATGAGCCGCTGGTTGTCCGGATTGTCCTCCGCCACCAGAATAGTGCCGCTTACCAGATCGGCGGCATCTTCCTGCTCCGCCTGCTGTGGCAGCCGCGGTGCTTCCTCGGCGAGCGACGCCACGGAGCCGGTGTCGAGCGTGAAGGTGAAACGGCTGCCCTGTCCGTGCGTGCTGTCCGCGGTGATGGTGCCTCCCAGCATTTCGGCCAGTTGCTTGGACAGGGCAAGACCCAGCCCGGTGCCGCCGAAGCGCCGGGTAGTGCTGGCGTCGGCCTGTGTGAACGGCTGGAACATGCGGGAGAGTTGCTCCGGGCTCATGCCGATGCCGGTATCGCTGACCTCCAGCGCAAGCTGTCCGGCCGCCGCATGGTAGCGCAAGCGCAGGGTCACGTTGCCCTGCTCGGTGAACTTGATGGCATTGCTGACCAGGTTGAGCAGTATCTGCCGGATGCGCACCGGATCGCTGTGCACCGTCAGCGGCAGGGGGAAAACCGGGTCGACGGCAAACTTGATGCCCTTGGACTCGGCCTGGATGCGGGCCAGCGCGGCCACCTCTTCCACCAGGCCGAACAGCGGTAGCGGCAGGCGTTCCACCTGCAGCCGCCCGGCCTCGATCTTGGACAGGTCGAGAATGTCGTTGATGATATTGAGCAGGTGCTTGCCCGCCCGGTTGATGATCTGGATGCTCTCGATGCGCTCGGCCATGCTCTGGTTGACGTCTAGCAGCGCCTCGGAAAAGCCGATGATGGCGGTGAGCGGCGTACGGATTTCGTGGCTCATGTTGGCCAGGAACATGCTCTTGGCCTGGCTGGCCACCTGCGCCACCCCCTTTTCGATCAAGGCGCTTTTCGCCTGCTCCTCGGCCTGCTTGCGCGCCGTGATCTCGATCCCGTAGCAATGCACCAGATCGCGTTTCTTGATCGGCGCGAAGACCCAGAGGAAGGTGCGGCCGTCATACCCGGCCTCGATCTCCCGCGCCGGGCCGCCCTCGTCCCTGCATCTTTCCAGCAGGGCCGGATAATCCGGTGGCAGCAGCGCATGTACGCCATCCTCGGCCAGTCCCAACTCGTCCAGCAAGCGCCAGCCATGGGGATTGAGGTACTGTTGAGCCCCCTGGTAATCCAGGGAGAGCACGATATCCGGGCTTTTCTCCGGAAAAGCGGCGAGACGCTCCAGCTCTTCCACCCCCTTCTGGATGGCCATGTCCTGCTCATACAGCCGCGTCGAGGCCCGATTCAGGGCCTGGCCCAGGCTTTCCAGTTCGCGCGAGGTAGTGCAGATACCGATCTTCTCCCCGCGCTTCTCCCCAATGCGATCGGCGAATGCGGCGTAGCGCTCGATGGTACGGATGGGCCTGCGCAGGATGAGCAGCAACAGCACGACCGTGGAGGTCAGCAGAAGAATGCCGAACAGCACATTGGTGCCCCAGATGCGCTGCTTGATGGCGGCCACGGCCGCCAAGCTGTGCGTGACCCTGACCCAACCCAGCAGGTCGCCCAGAATCACCGGCTGCCAGATCACCATCTGTTCCGTGTGCATCTCCAAGCGGACATTCGGCGCAAGCGGTACGCGCAGAGCCGGGGCGCCAAAGTGTGGCCGCCCCTCCCCTCGCTCCAGCACGACATCGCTCAGAACACGGCCGTTCACATCCGCGACCTGGATTTCGTCTATGCCCGGAAACTGGATGGCCCGCTGCAGCAGCCGCTCGATGGCGGCGTAGTCGCGCTTGAGCAATGATTCCGCGCCGGTGGCGGCAAGATTGCTGGCCAGCACGTTGGACTGTTGCTTCAGGGTCACGATGCTTTGCTGGACGTCCTGGTCCAGGATGCGGTAGGTGAACAGCGCCATGGACGTGGCCAGGAGCAACGAGAACACGGCGACCAACAACGTCATCAGCCGCCGGGGCCGTAGTTTCGCCGCCAGCCGGCTCCAACTGTGCGTCGGGGCTATGACCGGGGCATCCACGGCAGAGATTCCACAGGGCAAAAGGGCAAGCTGGTTGCCTGTTCTGGACTATGCATTATTTCTTGAAAGGCGCGATTAGCTTGCGAATGACGTCATAGTCTGCATCGCCGGTGGCGGCAAATCCGGTGTAGGACTCTCCCAGCGCGGCAATGACGGCCTTGTGTGCGGGGTTCGCCGGGTCCAGCCGCAACAGCGCCTCCCGTAGCCGGGACGCAGTGGCATCGTCGAGGTTGGCGGAAGCAGTAACGTTGTACGGCGGCAAATCCTGCGAAGCATACAGGACGCGGATACCCCGCCCCTGCCAGCGTAAGGCCGTGCTATCAATGACAATGCCCGCGTCGTAGTCCCCGACCAGCACCCCGCGCACTACGTTGTCGTAATGGTCCACGAAGGCGTATTCGCCGAGGCGCTGCAGCGGCATGCCGGCGCCCACCACTACCGCCCGCTGCAGCAGCGCCGCCGGGTCGCCGAAAGCGAAGCGCTTGCCGGCCAGATCCTCGACCTTGCGAATAGCACTGTTCTCGCGCACGACGATCATCAACTTGAAGGAGGACCGGTGGTCGGCAACCGTTTTCACCACCAGCCGCACTTTCGACCGGGCATGCGCATCCACGTAAGCCACGGGGGTCAGGTAGGCCAAATCCACGTCGTCGGACACCAGGGCATTGATCGCCGCCGGCATGTTGGTCGACAGTTTGAGCACCACCGGCCGACCCAATGCCTTGCCGAGATAGGAAGTGAGCGGCAGAAGCCGCTGCTGCATCACTGCCGGGCTATCCATGGCGACCGAGCCGAAGCGCAGGGGCTTGCCGTCCGCGGCGACCGCCTGTGCCGCCGCAAGCCAGATCAATAAGAAAAAGAACCTCAATCCCATGGGTTTCATAGTTGAATCCGTCGTGAGTTGGTGCGGGTATTTCCGGACAAGAGCGAGCCGTTTTTGGCAATCACGTGTATTAGCGGCCGCCATCCGGTTCTCTTTAGACCAAGTCTGGCGCCGCCGGTAACGGCCCGCCGGGAGGGGCGAGCGATGGCGTGGCTGGAGTCCGCATGGGATATTGCGGGGATGGGTCTGGGGATCGCCGCCAGCAAGCGCCTTGAGAGGCACATCAGGGCCGGGGTGCAGCACCCTATCCGAGCGTCGCCCGCACCCCTACTCCACCCGACCGAATCAGCAGCCGCCGAACCAGTTGTAACCCTGGTCCTCCCAGTAGCCGCCCGGGTTGACGTTGGTCAGGAAAATTGCGTTGATGTGTTTGGGATTCTTGTAGCCGAGCTTGGTCGGGATGCGCAGTTTCATCGGATAGCCATACTCCGGCGGCAAGATCCGGCCATCGTAGGTGAAGGCCAAAAGAGTCTGCGGATGCAGGGCCGTCGGCATGTCGATGCTGGTGTAGTAGTCGTCTTCGCATTTGAAGCCGACGTATTTGGCCGACAGATCGGCACCGATGCGCTTGAGGAAAGTCGAGAACGCCACGCCGCCCCATTTGCCTATGGCGCTCCAGCCTTCGACGCAGATATGGCGTGTGACCTGGCTCGTTTGCGGCAATTTGTATAGCTCGTCCAGCGTCCATGCATGTTTGTCGGCGACCATGCCGCCGACTTCCAGCCGATAGGACTCGGTATCGACTTCCGGGATTTCGTCGCGGCCGTAAAAAGCATTGAACGGAAAGGGACGGGTAATCATCGAGTCGGGATAGGTGGGCGCGAGCCGGTTGGGGTCGAACAGCCAGGCCTGCACCTTGTCGTTGAAGCGGGAAACCTTCATCAGCGCGCGTTCGACCGAGGCTTGGTCGGTCACGGCGCAGCCGCTCAGCAGCGACAGCCCGCCCAGTGTGAGGGCGCGTTTCATGAACAGGCGCCGCGATGGCAGTGGCAGTTCCTGCAGCGCCGCCTTTACGATTGCGGCCTCGTCCAGCCCCATGATCTTCTTTTCGTCGCGCATCTCTATTCCCTCAACGCCCACGTATCATCGGCATGAAGGTCCGCGGCACCAGCGCGACCATCGCCACATGAATGGCAACCACGGCGACCAATGCCGACATCGCCACGAAGTGCACGACGCGGGCCGAGTCGTACCCCCCCATCAACTCGCGCAGCAGCGGGAACTGCACGGATTTCCAGATGACCAGCCCCGACAAAACGAGCACGGCCAGGTCGATAACGATGAACAGGTAGGCGAGCTTCTGCGGCCCGTTGTAGCGGCGAAGATCGTCGTGGTGAAGCTTGCCCTTGAACGCCGCGAGAAAGTCCGCCAGCACGTCTCTTGGGCGTAGCGGAAGGTATTTGCGGGCGAACCTGCCGGTGGCCAGATTCGCGCCCAGATAAAAAAGGCCGTTGACCGCCAATATCCACATCGCGAAGAAATGCCAAAGCAGCGCGCCTCCCAGCCACCCGCCAAGAGTGATTTCCTTGGGAAAGCGAAAGTCGAAGATGGGGGAAGCGTTATAGATTTTCCAGCCGCTCATGACGAGCAGCAGCACCGCAACCACGTTGATCCAGTGCGTCGCCCGCAACCATGCGGGGTGAACCATGTCGGTGCCCGATCTCATTTTCACCTTTACCCTCCCGAAGTCCCGCAGCCTTCCAGGCTGCTGGCCTGAAGGATCGCGCCTGCGGACGGATCTTCCACGAATGCCGCGACCCCCAGATGCTCGGCCTGCCACTCGGGCGGAATGGCGATGGTGCGCAGAACGTCGGCAGCACCCCCGCGCAACGGCAGCGGCCCAAGCCACTGCCTGACCACGCGGTCGTGGCGCAGCGTAGCGCCCCTGTTCTCGCCGCGCTCGACCGCGCTGCCGAGCATGTCCTCGTAAATCGCGATAAAGCCCTGGGCCTGCGGCGCCGCGGTGCCCGGCCTGAGGCGGAACACCGCATGCACCACGCGCTCCCGTGCGCCGGCTCCCGCCTGCAAGCTGAGCGCGATGTCGGCCTGGGCGGGAAGCTTGTTGATCGCCCGGACCGCGCTTTCGAGGTCCGATGAATCGGACCAGCCGCGGAATTCGCGCATGCCGAGAAACACCTCGGGCGTGTAGGCAAATTGTGCATGGCCGAGCCTGGCCAGCGTGTTCTGCCGTTGGGTAAACGCCGGGCTGGCAAAGCGGTCGCGCCAGCCGAGGTAATCCCAGTAATCGACATGCAGCGCGAGCGCGACGATGCGCCCGTCCCGGGGCTTGCTCACGAGCGCGGACAACCACCGATCCGCCGGCGGGCAACTGCTGCAACCCTCCGAGGTGTAGAGCTCCAGCAGCGCCACCTTGTGCGGCGGGCTGTCGGTCCGGCACGACTGCGCGTTGGCCGCCGGGGCCTGCGCCAGCAACGCGAGCATGGCGGCGGCGATGCCATGGCGGCAGCCGATTTTGGAGACGGGAAGCCTCACCGGTACAGCGCCGGAAACTGCTCGCGCAAGTGATCGAGCTTGGGCAGGTCGTTGTACACGATGTAGGGCTGGGTGGGATGCAGCGCCAGGTAGTTCTGATGATGGGCTTCAGCCGGATAGAAGGCTTGCAGCGGCCCGACCTGGGTCACGATGGGCGCTTTGTAGACAGGCTGTATCTGGCCGATATAGGCACGCGCAATCTGGCGCTGGCTCTCGCTGGTAAAAAAAATCGCCGAGCGGTACTGGGTGCCGTGGTCCGGGCCTTGGCGGTTGAGCTCGGTCGGGTTGTGGGCCACGGCGAAGAAGACCTTGAGCAATTGTCCATAGGAAATCTGCGCGGGGTCGTAGACCACCTGCACCGACTCGGCATGCCCGGTCGCGCCGCTGCTGACCTGTTCGTAGTCGGCAGTCCTGGCCGCACCCCCGGCGTAGCCCGAAGTGGAACCGATCACTCCCTTGACGTGCCGGAACACCGCCTCGACGCCCCAGAAGCAACCGCCGGCAAATACGGCGGTCTGCTGGCTCGAAGCTTTTTCGATGGGCATGTCCTTGACCGGGTCCGGCAGGCGGGCGGTCTGGCCGTCGGCCATCGCCGCTCCGGACAGCAGCATAGCCACGATGACGAACCTTCCGGGGAAACTACTTCTTTCAAAGCGGGTGCGCATGTATGCCTCTCTCGTCAGTGTTTGAATTTGTTGGTCCACTCGATTCATGAATGAATTCGGACCAACCTGAAATAAGGTTATGCCTTGTCGGGAATGAACTTCAGTGCCACACCGTTGTTGCAGTATCGCAAGCCCGTGGGCACCGGGCCGTCCTTGAAGACGTGCCCATGGTGGCCGCCACAGCGCGCGCAGTGATATTCGGTGCGCGGCAACACCAGCTTGTAGTCGGTAGTGGTTTCGACACGACCGGGAAGGACGTCGTAGAAGCTCGGCCAGCCAGTGCCGCTGTCGAATTTGTACCTGGACGGGAAAAGCGCCAGTCCGCAGGCGACGCAGGCGAATGTGCCGGCGCGTTTTTCGTGGTTGAGTGGGCTGGAAAAAGGAGGCTCGGTACCTTCCTCGCGCAGCACGTCATACTGCTCCGGCGTGAGTTCCTTCCTCCACTCGGCATTGGTTTTGGAGATTTTCGCGATGCGCTCTGGTGCAGCCATGGCTCTCTCCGTGCCGGAAAATGCGTGCAGCCATAGAACGCCCGCCCCGCCCGTCGTCAGCTTGATAAATGATCGCCTGTCCATATTCCCCGCCTCAAGTAATTCCACTTTGCCAGATTCGTCCGTCCTCGCGACGCAATGCGACAGAGTGAAGTAAGTGTAAAAAATCCGTCGCAAGTCTAGAATAGCCCCTGCTCAGACATTGCCTGGTGCCTCGTCTGAAGATGAATTCGCGCGAAGCGGAAAAAAGGTTACAGGTGGTTTGGTAATGGATAAAGAGGCAGAGCTTGAAACCCTGATGCGTCTGGCGCTGGCCGGCGATCAGCGCGCCTATGCCGACTTGTTGCAAACGACCGCGCGATTCCTCCGGCCTTTCCTGGCAAGGCGCCTCAACCAGAGCGACGCGGTAGAAGACCTGTTGCAGGAAATCTTGCTGTCCATCCACAAAGCCCGTCATACCTACGACGGCAAACGGCCGTATAAGCCCTGGGCGCTTGCCATTGCCAAATTCCGGCTGCTCGACCATCTGCGGACGCACTACGCCGACCACCTGCGGCAGGCCGTCGAGCTATCCGAGGTGGAAAATATTTTGTCCGGGCATGTAACCGAATCGGCCATCACCTACGAATCCATCAAAGGAGAGATCGACAAACTCCCGGAGAAACAGGCGGCCATCCTGCAGATGATCCACCAGGAAGGTTATACAGCCAAGGAAGTAGCCGAGAAGATCGGCATGAACGAATCCGCAGTGAAAGTCGCCGCGCACCGCGCCTACAAGATATTGAAGAAGAAGTTGGGAGGCTAATGGGAAATACGGAAGAACTGATCAAGGCGCTCGCCCAGGATGCCGCACCGGTAAAACCGGCGCCCCACCCCTTCGTGCAGTGCGCCAAGTGGATGGCGGGCGGCGCTGCCTACGCCACGCTATCGGTCATGTATCTGGGTCTGCGCCCGGACATCATGCTGAAGCTACACTCGCCCATGTTCGTAGCCGAGCTTGTGTTGCTGGCTGGCATCGTTGTCGCGACCTTGCTGAGCGCTGCGCTGCTGGCGTTTCCCGACATGCACCAGAAGCGCGGAGTGGCATTCGCGCCGGTATTGGCGCTCGTGCTGTTCGTGCTGGCGATATTCATGGCGTGGCATGCCGACAGCCCGCCCAGCGCCCTACCCGAGCACAACGTGGAATGCTTGCTCTGCATCGCCTCGCTCGCCCTGTTGCCGGCAGCCTGGATGCTCTACTCGATGCGAAAGTTCGCCAGCACGCATCCCTACCTGGCCGGCGGCATCGCACTGCTTTGCGCCTTCAGCATCGGTGCGCTCGCGCTCAGGCTTTCCGAGCAAACGGATTCGATGACGCACATCGTTCAGTGGCACTACCTTCCCATGATCGGCGTCGGCATCGTTGGCTTGTGGCTGGGGAGAGTGTTCTTGAAATGGTGAGGTTCCGGGCATGCTCCTGGTGTATCCCCAGGGGCGTGGGGAACACGGCTCAGGGAAAAAGGTTTCGTCGTGGTTGTAAAACGATCATGCGCATAGCGCACGCTACAATGGATGGATGTCGCTGCGCTCAATCCACCCTCCGAATTACTCCTCCGGCGCGAAGCAGGCAGAGTAATCGTCGCACACCTGGCAGCTCGGCGCCTTGCACATGTTGACCTCGGCGCGGTCGCATAGCTGTTTGTAGAAGAACTTCTTCCACTTCATGTTGCCCACGTTTTTCTCGAACAGCGCCTTGAAGTTCTGCTTGAGCAGATCGGACAGCGCCTGGCGGTTGGGCAGGCCCATGTCCTGGTAGAGGTGGTCCTGGCCCATGCAGCCGGCGGCGATGGCGCAGGCCAGCCACACCGTGTTGCGGTCATGGGTGCTGCGGTGTTCCAGCAGCAGCGCCAGCAGGTCGTCCACTTCGTCCGCGCGGAATGGGGGAAGCGGGTCGGCGCCGGGCAGGTCGCGGTATTCCTCGAACAGCGTTTCGCGTGCGCCGGGGAAGTAGTCGTCGAGCAGCTCGGCGAAGTGGTCGCGGGTCAGGCCGATGGGCAGATCGGGCGGCAGGAAGCCGCTTCTGGCGGAGGACAGGATCATGCCGGCGAAGGCCTGGGTGAGGCTGTCGGCTGGGTTCCTGGCATAGGATATGAGCAGGTTGTAGTCGATGATGCGTGCGTAGTCCATTGAACACCTCCTGTTTGGTTCCACTCCGTCAGACCGGTACGACAGCCCTACTCCCCGGACATGGGCACGTGCGTATAACACTTCTTCGGGCAAATCTTCGAACAAGCCTCGCAGCCGACGCAGTTCATCTGGTTGGCGATGGTCATGACCTTTTTCTCGTACTCGTCGTCGTCATCGCCATCGGCTTCCATCGCCACGAGTTCGCCCTCGTCGGTGACGCCCGCGAGCTGCAGCACGTCGCGCCCGCACACCTTGAAGCAGCGGCCGCAGCCTATGCATTTCTCCTGGTTGATTTCCTGGACGAATTTCGGCGTCCAGGTGCGCCCGTCGGGCATGGTGATGCTGATGGCAGCCATGTTGTTCTCCCCGCTATCCGCCGCTGGCGGCAAGGCGCTTGCGCGCCTCGTCCAGGGACTGATAGGCCTGGTGCGCCCGGCCGGCCACGTCCAGGATTTTTTCCCAGCCGGTGGGCAGGTCTTCCGCCAGGTCGTGCAGATCCATCTTGAGTGCCGTGGCCTGCTGGTTGAGCTTCTTGACCTGGGCCTTGAGTTCTTCCGTGTCTTGCATACCGTTCCTCTTTTCGAACCTGCTCAGTACCTTTTCCCGTTCCTCGTCTTCGAGGATGGACATCCAATGCGTTGCGTCCGCTTCCGCTGAACACTCGACTACTTGAACCATGGCAACCTCCTAACTGAAATTAGCGACCTCAGGGTACTTCTTGATCATCTCCACCCCGGCGGCCACCAGTTTTTCACCTTCCTCGGCCAGCTTCTCCAGGCTGAGGAACCCGAAACGATGTACGTCGCGCAATTGCTTGTTGACCACGATGAGGCGCCCGGTCGAAAGAATCATGCGACCGAAACCCTCGTGGTGCATTTTCATCATGGGCGTGACCATGTTTCCGGTCTGGCGCTCGATGGCCAGGCCCACGGCGTTGTAGAACAACTCCAGGCGCCACAGGGTTTCCGGATCGGGATCGCCGATGATGGGCAATTCCTTGCGCATTTCCTTGGTGATAATGTAGGGCGCAAGCAGCAACTCATCGCTCTTGCCTTCCCACGCGCCGTAGGAATCCTGGGCGCGCCATTGCTTGACCAGCTCCTTGATGAACACCGACTCCATCGGATTGGCCATTTGTTCCACTGCCTGCGCTTCACCCATGTTCCACCTCTTCGTCGAAATCGAATTTCCTTTCCTCTCCCTTGAGCATGACCTTGCGCAGCCATGGCGGGGGGGTTCCCTTCAGCACCGCCTGCAGCTTGACGAGTATTTCGCCGATGTCTTCGGGCTCGTGCACCTTGATCGGATGGATCTTGTTGGCGACCACGCGTGCCGCGCCCGATCCGCCTATCGCCGCCACGTAGAGGATGGCGCAGTCCTTGATGGCTTCGATCTTGGGCGCGAGCTTGTCCTCGTTGCCGTCCTCCTGCAGGTCGCCTGCGAACTGTATGGCCTCGACGAAGTGATGCTCTTCGGGCGTCACCTCGTAAATGGCGATGTTCTTGGCCCAGCCGAAATGGGCGTCGACGCGTTTTAAATCCTGTGTTGCAAATGCGATCTTCATAGAACCTCCTTTTGATGCCCCCTCCCCTTCCCTCGCTGGGTCGGGTTTGGGGCTAATGAGCCGCAAGCGGCGCAGCAGCATTTTCTTCGTGTTGCGGAACCCATGTGTCCGGGCCGGGCTCGTGGGTATCCGCCATGAACATATTGCCGATCTCGAAAACCAGGTCGCGCGTGCCGCGGTAGCCGACCGACAAACGGTGCGCGGCACCCAGCCGGTCGAACAGCGGCATGCCCATGCGCAGGAACGGGATGTCCAGGCGCTCCGCCATCTGGCGGCCATGGGAATGGGTGATCAGCAGGTCGCAGTCCTGCGCCAGGCGTTCCAGGTCTTCCAGATCGCCGATCAGCACTTCCGCGGCGGGCAGCTTTTCCAGCAGCGGCGAGTGCGTGGTGGTGACCGCGGCGGAAATCTCGCAGCCCATTTCCGCCAGCAGATTTCCGATGGCCCACAGCAGGTCCGGCTCGGCGCCGATGGCGATTTTTTTGCCGCCGAAGAAGAAATGCCCGTCCAGCATGCCGTCCACCAGTTGGCCGCGCTGGCGCCGGTATTTGTTCGGCACCGGTTTGCCGGAAAGCTCGGCCAGCAGCGCGATGAAGCGGTCGCAGGCAGCCAGTCCGGTGAGGCGCTCCAGCACTTCGAACTTGACCCCCGCCTTGTCGGCTAGCGCCTGGGCCGCCGGCCGCATGTGCTCGCCGATGGCGATGGTGAAGGCGGAAGCGCCCATGCGGCGGATGTCGGCCAGCGTGGTGCCGCCCATGGTGGTGGGCATGAATTCCGCGGGGATGTGGCCGTCCAGCGAGCCGGACAGGTCGGGCAGGATGATGGGATTGAGGCCGAAGGCTTCGGCGGTTTCGCGGATTTCCTCGATGTCGGCCGGGGTCAGGTGGCTGCCGGCCAGGATGTTGATTTGTGGGGCGGCGGCGGGAGTCCCCACCTGCCAGACTGTTGCAAGGCTTGGGGCGGGCGCCGGCTCTACCAGTTGCTCCACCAGCCGCGTCACGGCACGGGACCAGCCGTCCTGGAAGGCGTCCTTGTAGTCCGGGGTGGAGACGTAGACGATGGCGAGGTCGGCCAGTTCCGGGTGTTTTTTTCGGATGAGTTTGATATAGCCGTCGACGTCGTCGCCCTTGGTTTCGGTCAGGCCGGTGGAGGCGATGCAGATGATTTGCGGCTTGGCGCGGTTCCAGATGTTGAGGATGGCCTGCTCGATGTTGTCCATGCCGCCGAGGATGGTGGTCGCCTCGTTCATGGCGGTGGTCTGCAGCGGGATGTTCTCGCGGAAATGGCGCACGAACAGCACCAGGCCGAAAGCGGTGCAGCCTTGCGAGCCGTGCAGCGCCGGCATGCAGGCGTCGAGCCCGAGGAAGGCGAGCACGGCGCCTATGGGCTGGCTCATCTTGAGTGGGTTGACGGTGCAGGCTTTGCGCGATGTCGTTACGGTTGCCATTTGCTTCACCCTGTAGCGTGCGCTGTGCGCACGATTCGATTCAGTGTTGACTGCTCGTGCGCATGGCGCACGCTACCTTCCGAGGCCCTACTCCCACGGTGCCGGCAGGCGCACCTGTTCCCACATCGGGCTGTACAGCGCCTTGTCGATTTCGCGCACCAGGGCCACCATGCCGTCGTAGCCGGCATAGGCGTGGTGCCGCTCCTGGTTGATGTCCAGCCAGGGCATCTTGGCCTTGAGCGCGACGAACTGCGAGCGGCCGCCGGAGAGCATGATGTCGGCGCGCGCTTCCTTGAGCATCTTGTACATTTCGCGCGGGGTCATGTCGTCCAGCATGTGGGCGTCCTGGCCCATCAGTTCCTTGATGCGTTCCTTGTCTTCGGCGGTGGATTTCTTGACGCTGGTGCCGACGATTTCTATGCCGACTTCCTGCAGCGCAGAGACCACCGACCACGACTTCACGCCGCCGGTGATGAGCAGCACTTTCTTGCCGGCCAGGCGCGCCTTGTAGGGTTCGAGCTGTTGCCAGACTTTGGCCTCTTCTTCCGCGATCAGCGCCTCGGTGCGCTCCAGCAGGTCCGCCGGGGCGCCGCGATCCACCAGCAGTTTGGAGGTCTGGCGCAGGCTGTCGCTCATGTCGGAGACGCCGTAAAACGAACCCTCGAAATACGGAATGCCGTAGCGCTCTTCCAGCTTGCGCGTGATGTTGATCATGGCCTTGGAGCACACCATCATGGTGGCGCGGGCGCGGTGCGACCAGGCCACTTCCTTGTAGGTGGCGTCGCCGGAGATGCAGGACAGGACGCGGATGCCGAGCTTGTCGAACAGCGGCTTCACCTGCCACAGCTCGCCGGCCAGGTTGTATTCGCCGATGATGTTGATGTCGTAGGGCGTGGTGTATTCCGGCTCAACGGTGCCGATGACGTGGTCCAGCAGCGCTTCGCCGGCCAGCTTGTTGCCGAGGTTCTTGTTGCCGACGAAGCCGGGAGCGTCGATGGGGATCACCGGCTTGCCGAACTTCTCCGTGGCGGCTTTGCACACCGCCTCGATGTCGTCGCCGATCAGCGCGGTGACGCAGGTCTGGTAAACGAACACCGCCGGCGGGTCGTATTTCTCGATCACTTCGCGGATGGACTTGTACAGCCGCTTCTCGCCGCCGTAGATCACGTCCAGCTCGCTGACGTCGGTGGTGAAGCTGGTGCGATACAGCGTGGAGCCGGAGGACTTGGCGCCGCGGTTGTCCCACGAGTTGCCCTCGCAGGCGATGGGGCCGTGCACCAGATGCGCCACGTCGGTGATGGGCTGCAGCGCGATTTTGGCGCCGTCGAAAGCGCAGCCGCCGGCAGCCGCGCCCGGCACCAGTTGCTTGGTGCAGCCCTTCTTGCGTTCCTTCTCCGACTTGCCCTGATTCTTGCCGCAAGCCGGTTCGTCGAACACTTCCTGGATCTTGCTGGACAACGCGCTCATGATTCACTCCAACGGCAATTCATCGGCCACCGGTCTGGTAGGGCGGGAACACTTTCCCGCCGCAGCCACCTTCACACGCAGCGTCGGCAAAGTGTTGCCGACCTACGGCTGTACTAAAACGCCACCATAATCTCTTCGTCCGTCACCACGTACTGGCACGCCAGCCGCCACAGCGGCGGGATGTCCGGCAGCGCTTCGGACTCGTACTGTTGCTGCGACAGCTTGCCCGACTTGAACAGCGCATTTCTTTCCATTTCGCCAAGGCGCACCGGCCGTGCGCCGGAGCCGCGGTGCAGCGGCGCCACCTTGACCGCGCAGGTGCCGCATTTGCCCTCGCCGCAGATGCATTCCTTGGGCAGGTTGTACTGCCGGATCAGGCTCAGCAAGGTGGGCCGCTCGTGCGGTTCCAGGCGTACCGTTACTGCGTTTCGCAGCGGCGGGGTCAGAAATGTCACCGTTCTCATGGCTAGCCTCCTTGGCGTGGCGCCCGCGCTTAAACCCCGACCCCGGGTTCGCCGCTGAAGCGAACCAGGATTTCCTCGTCGCGCGGGATGAACTGGCAGGCCAGGCGGTAGGCCGGCGGCATGTCGTTGACCTCGGCGTTCTTCAACTCTTCCTTGGTGATCAGGCCTTCCGCCACCAGGGTGCTGCGCTCCTTGTCGGTGAGCGCCTGGCTCATGCGCGGCTTGTTTTCCAGCGAGGTGACGTGCACCACGCAGGAACCGCACTCGCCGTCCTCGCATTCGAACGGCAGGGGTATCTTGTTCTTTTTCGCAAGCTTGAGAATGCTTTGCTGGGTGTCGCCGGCGACGGCATAGACGGTGACGTCCTTCTCCATCAGCGGCGAACTGAAAGTAATCGTGGCCATGTTGCGTTTCCTCTGTGCTGCGGGTCGGCGGGTGGCGAACCACCCGCCGCCTTGCTAGCGGATGATGTCGAAACTGAAGTCGGTCTTCGAGGGGACGTTGGTGGTCCTGTCCATCTCGTCGAAAATCTTGTCCAGTATCCACACCAGCACGTTCAACCCGCCCTGGTAGCCCCACACCGGATAGCGGTGGTAGTGGTGGCGGTCGAACACCGGGAAGCCGATGCGGATCAGCGGCGTGCCCGTGTCGCGGTCCAGGTACTTGCCGTAGGTGTTGCCGATGAGGAAGTCCACCGGCTCGGTGAACAGCAGCGAGCGCATGTGCCACAGATCCTTGCCGCCATAGGCATGGCAGTTCTTGCCGAAGGGCGAAGCGTCAAACAGCGCCTGCACCTTGGCCTCCCATTCCTTGCCACCGTTGGTGGAAAGCACGTGCACCGGCTCGGCGCCCAGTTCCAGCAGGAACGCGGTAAGGCCCAGGGTCAGGTCGGGATCGCCGTAAATGGCGAACTTCTTGCCGTGGATGTGCGCGCTGGAGTCGGCGATGGCGTCCACCAGACGGCCGCGTTCCTTTTCCAGTTCCAGAGGAATCGGCTTGCCGGTGATGCGCGCGACTTCCATCAGGAACTTGTCCGTCCCAGCCACGCCGACCGGGTGGTTGAACGACGCGACTTCGTGCCCGTGGGTGGCGGCAAAGGCCAGGGTTTTTTCCGTGGAAAATTCCTGCATGGAAATCGTCGCCTTGGCGTTCAGCGCAGCCTTGGTGTCTTCCAGCGTGGTGCCGCCGTCGTACATGCGGAACTCGCCGTCGGCCGGGGTATCCCACACGTCGCTGTTGTCGCCGAGTATGGTGTAGTCCACATCCATCAGGCCGAACATGCGCTTCACTTCGCGCAGGTTGCCCACGGTGTAGCCGTCGAAGCCGCCGATGAAGTTGATCTTGTCGGTGGCGGCACGCTCCTTGCCTTCCCAGAAGTGGGTCAGGATGCCGCGCATGGTGTTGTCGTAGCCGGTGACATGGCTGCCGACGAACGCCGGGGTGTGGGCGTGCGGAACGTCGAACTCGGCCGGCACGCTGCCCTTGAGCTTGGCGGTGGCGATGAAGCCCTTCAAGTCGTCGCCGATCACCTCGGCCATGCAGGTGGTGGAAACCGCGATCATCTTGGGCTTGTACATGTTGTAGGCGTTGGCCAGGCCGTCGATCATGTTGTTAAGCCCGCCGAACACCGCCGCGTCCTCGGTCATGGAGGAGGACACGCAGGAGGAAGGCTCCTTGAAGTGGCGGCTGAAGTGGCTGCGGTAGTAAGCGACGCAGCCTTGCGAACCGTGCACGAAAGGCAGCGTGCCTTCGAACCCGACCGCGGCGAACACCGCGCCCAGAGGCTGGCAGGCCTTGGCCGGGTTGACGGTGAGGGCTTCGCGGGCAAAGTTCTTCTCGCGGTATTCCCAGCCCTTGGTCCAGTCGCGGATCTCTTCCACTTTCTCGACCGGATGGGGGTTCTCGAAATTCTTTTTCTTGTTTTCCAGCATCTCCACGTATTCCGGCTCGCGGAACAGGTTGAAATGGTCTAGTACGTGTTCAGTGTTCTGGCTCATGCTGATTCTCCTTAAATTTCCTTGTAGCGCAGGCGACTCGCCTGCAACGGCGGGCGTAGCTCGCCATCAAAACCTGCAGGCGGGTCGGCTACACATTATTTCCAAGGTGCCTTGGTCAGGCCCCACACCGGGTTGTTGATGGCCATGTCCATGTCGCGGGCGAAGATGCCGAAGCCGTCGTAGCCGTGGTATGGACCCGAGTAGTCCCAGGAGTGCATCTGGCGGAACGGCACGCCCATTTTCTGGAACACGTACTTTTCCTTGATGCCGGAGCCGACCAGGTCGGGCTGGATTTTCTCCACGAACTTCTCGAACTCGTAGCCGGTGACGTCGTCGTAGATCAGCGTGCCGTCCTTGACGTAGTGCGTGGTGCGCTCGTAGTCGTCGTTGTGGCCGAACTCGTAGCCGGTGCCGACCACGACCATGCCCAGATCCTCGTAGGCGCCGATGACGTGGCGGGGGCGCAGGCCGCCCACGAACAGCATCACGGTCTTGCCTTCCAGGCGCGGCTTGTACTTGGCAACCACGTCGTCGGTCAGCTTGCGGTACTTGGCGATGACGCGCTCGGCGCCTTCCTTGATCTTGTCGTCGAAGTGGCTGGCGATTTCGCGCAAGCTCGCCTCGATCTTGGAAGGACCGAAGAAGTTGTACTCCACCCATGGAATGCCGTACTTCTCTTCCATGTGGCGCGAGATGTAGTTCATCGAGCGGTAGCAGTGCAGCACGTTGAGCTTGGCCTTGGGCGTGTTCTCAAGTTCCGCGATGGAGCCGTCGCCGGACCACTGGGCGATCACGCGCAGGCCCATTTCTTCGAGCAAAATGCGCGAGGACCAGGCATCGCCGCCGATGTTGTAGTCGCCGATGATGGCCACGTCGTAAGGCGTGCCCTGGAAGGCCCGGTTCGGGTCCAGTTTGTCGAACACGAAGTCGCGGATGGTGTCGTTGGCGATGTGGTGGCCGAGCGACTGCGACACGCCGCGGAAACCCTCGCAGCGCACCGGCACGATGGTCTTGCCGCCGAATTCCTTGGACTTCTTCTTGGACACTGCCTCGATGTCGTCGCCGATCAGGCCGATGGGGCATTCCGACTGCACCGTGATGCCCTTGTTCAGCGGGAACAGCACCTCGATCTCGTCCATGATTTTTTCCAGCTTCTTGTCGCCGCCGAAGACGATGTCCTTCTCCTGGAAATCGGAGGTGAACTGCATGGTGACGAAGCTGTCGATGCCGGTGGTGCCGATGTAGTAGTTGCGCCGTGCCGCCCAGGAGTACTGGCCGCAGCCGACCGGGCCGTGGCTGATGTGGATCATGTCCTTGATCGGACCCCACACCACGCCCTTGGAACCGGCGTAGGCGCAGCCGCGGATGGTCATGACACCGGGCACGGACTTGATGTTGGACTTAACGCCGCAATCCGACTTGCCGCCTTCTTCCGTGGCTTCCTCGTAGACGCCCAGATGCTTGGCGCGATTCTTCGCGGTCTTCGCTGGGTAGACCTCCAGGACTTCCTTGATCAGCGCGTTGTTTCTTTCCTTCGTTTGCTCGACTGTTAGGCTCATTTTGCCCTCCTACATGATTACAGAACCGACACCGACATTCCCCGTTCGTGGGAGAACTCTGCAAATCGCGCACGCTGCGCGTCTCGCCCTTTGCAGAGGTCTCCCGCTGGAGCCCTCTGTTTCAAACCCGGATTCCGCCAGCCACCCAAGCCGCGTGCGGAACCCGGTTGCTTCCTTACGCCGCCATGGCCTCGGCCGCGAGTTCAGCCGCGGTCTTGCCGACGATGGACTCGTCAATCGCTTCCATGATGCCGTGCTCCATCAGCATTGCTTCCAACTCGTCCATGGTGATGGGAGTTGGGATCGTGCCTTTGCCGACGTTCTCATGAATCTTGGTGGCGAGCTGGCGATACTCTTCCGCCTGCTTCGAATCGGGTGCGTATTCCAGCACCGTCATGCGACGCAGTTCGGCGTGCTGCACTATGTTGTCGCGCGGCACGAAGTGGATCAGCTTGGTGTTCAGCTTCGCGGCCAGCGACTCGGCCAGCTCCAGTTCCTTGTCGGTCTGGCGCTCGTTGCAGATCAAGCCGCCCAGGCGCACGCCGCCCGAATTGGCGTACTTCAGAATGCCCTTGGCGATGTTGTTGGCCGCGTACATGGCCATCATCTCGCCCGACATCACGATGTAGATTTCCTGCGCCTTGTTCTCGCGAATCGGCATGGCGAAACCGCCGCACACCACGTCGCCCAGCACGTCGTATGAAACGTAGTCCATGTCGTCGTAAGCACCTTCCTCTTCCAGGAAGTTGATGGAAGTGATAACGCCACGGCCGGCGCAACCGACACCAGGCTCAGGGCCGCCGGATTCGACGCAACGAATGTCCTTGTAGCCCGTCTTCATGACTTCATCCAATTCCAGGTCTTCCACGCTGCCGGCTTCGGCAGCCAGGCTCAGGATGGTGTCCTGTGCCTTGGCGTGCAGAATCAGACGAGTGGAATCCGCCTTGGGATCGCAACCGACGATCAGAATCTTCTGCCCCAGGTCCGCCAATGCTGCCAGCGTGTTCTGCGAGGTAGTGGATTTACCGATGCCTCCCTTTCCATAAAAAGCGATTTGCCTCAATTTTCCAGACATTTGAGTCTCCTTACCCGTTAAAAAGTAAACGTTACTACCGCGATACAGTGGCCACCCGCAATGCCCCTGCCGGCCTGATGCTCCCTTGGAACACGCTGCTTTTGTTCTCTGCGCATCGGTTACCAAATCCGGCAAAACATTCTTGGTGCAGTGGAACCATAGCAACGAGCGTGCCAAGTCTGGAAATGACCCACACAACATTGTTTCTACTGGATATTTACTGGATTTCCGAGATGCGTTCCGGTTGTTGCAAAACCAACAAACACGCAATGGACTGTAACGAAGGGGACAAACAGGTTGAGTGAACCCGGATTATCCATTGGAATGCTCGCGCATGTAGGAGCGGCGCCCTCGCCGCGAATGCGGCCGCAAATCGCGGCGAGGGCGCCGCTCCTACATTGGCGTTTCGGCTCTACTAATGGATAATCCGGGGTGAAATCAGCGGGCGCCGGATTCGCCGGCGGCAAGCAGTGCCATGGGCAAATCGGCCAGCCGGTACTTGCCCGTTTGAATGCCCTTGGCGAGGCTCTCCAGCGTTTGCCCGCCGAGAACACGCTCGATCCTGCTCTTGATAGGCTTCCAGTTGCAGTGCATGGGGCACGCGGTGTCGTCGGCGCATTCTTTCAAACCCAGCACGCAACCCTGGCTAAACGCCGCCCCTTCGGTAAGGCACAACACCCGCAGCAGATCCGCATGCTCCACGTTCTCCCGCAGGCAGAACCCGCCGCGCCGGCCGCGCGTCGAGTACAGCAGCCCGCCACTGCACAAATCTCCCAGAATCTTGGCCAGATAAGTGGGGGGCAGATTGAGACGCTTCGCCAGCTCGCGCTTCAATATCAGCTCTCCGCGCGGCTGGGTGGCGATGTAGATGAGCGCCTGAATGGCATATTGGCTGGTGCGGGACAAAATCATGGCGATGGACCCCAATTTAAACCCGTTCACCCTCAAGCAACCATCATGCCATTCGGGCATACCGCGCCAGGCCGCTTGCTTCGTCCCGCCGCCATCATCAGTTGAACGTCGGATTGTTCCAAACCCTACAACGATGCTGCTGGATTGTAGGCAACGACACAGCCGGGCATTCCTCCACACGGGCACCGAATATGGCACCAGGCATGGCGCCGCAGGCATGCCGGTGCAACGGGGAACAAATATTGCTTTTACTCCCGACAACAGGCACTGGGAGCCTGATTTTCTACAGGAGAAAGCATATGCAAATCGGCGTCGACAGTTCGAGCGCGGTAGAAAACAAACGCCTGTTCGTGGTGGATACCGACGAAATCACCCGCATGGCGCTGCAGTTCATGTTGCACGACGAAAACGAAACCCACGACCTGCCCAGCCTGGACGCGGCTTTCAAAAAAAGCGAGGCATGGAAGCCGGATTTGATCCTGCTGGGGACGGGGGTCGTCCAGGAAATGGGGATAGGGGTTTTGGGCACCATCAAATCGCGCATGCAGGGGGTAAAACTGCTGCTGGTGTCGGACTCGGCCGACGACCCGCTGACCAAGGAGTGCCTCCAGTCCGGCGCCGATGCCGTCCTGTTGAAACCACTCACGATCGAAAAGGTACGCCGCAGGGTCGATGTGCTGCTGGGGCGCAAACGGCAACTGACGATCCCCGTGCATCCCATTTGAATACGGATCGTAGGTCGGGTTTCAACCCGACATATCGGGCTAAAGCCCGACCTACGCCGAATGGATCATCTGGGTTGAATGCGGCACGCGAGACGGTCATGAGTAAAGGAGCGCCAATGGCAAAAATCCTATTCTTCGAAAAACCCGGCTGCGCCAACAACACGCGCCAAAAGGCGCTGCTGGCCGCGGCCGGCCACGACGTCGACGCGCGCAACCTGCTCACCGAACCGTGGACGCCGGAACAGCTGCGCCCCTTCTTCGGCTCGCGTCCGGTGACGGAATGGTTCAACCGCGCCGCGCCGCGCGTAAAGTCGGGGGAAGTCGTGCCGGAACAACTGGACGAGGCCAGCGCCCTGGCCTTGATGCTGGCGGAACCGCTGCTGGTCCGGCGCCCCCTGCTCCAGGTAGGCAACCGCTGTGAAGCCGGCTTCGACCAGGAACTCGTCGATCGGTGGATCGGACTCGGACAGACTGCCGCAACGCCGCCGGCGAAGGGCTGGGAGACCTGCACCAAGGACGCCCACGCCAAAGCCTGCACCACCAAGGATTAATCCGCATGAACTATGCCTTCCCGCCCGCCCCCGTCGTCACCCTGGACGCCATGTCGAGCAAGCCTTTTCCGGTGCGCCGGATTTTCTGCGTCGGGCAAAATTACCCCGATCATGCGCGGGAAATGGGCGCCGACCCCGCTGCCGACGAACCGTTCTTCTTCATGAAGCCGCCCGGCGCCATTCTCCACAACAATTCCGTACTGCCCTACCCGCCCCACACCGGCGATTTGCAGCCCGAGGTGGAGCTGGTGGTGGCCTTGCACAAGGGCGGCAAAAACATCCCCGTCGACCGTGTCGATTACGACTATGTCTTCGGCTATGCCGTAGGTCTGGACATGACCCGGCGCGACCTGCAACGGACCGCTCGCGAAAAGGGCCGGCCCTGGGACATGGCCAAGGGATTCGACCATTCGGCTCCGTGCAGCGCGATCACGCCGGAGTTTTATTCCGGGACCATCGCCCGCGGCAAGATCGAGCTCAAGGTGAATGGCGAAATACGCCAGAGCGGCGACGTCGGCGACATGATCTTGAAGATTCCGCAGATGGTCCAGACCCTGTCGAATCTGGTCGAACTGTTTCCCGGCGACCTCATCTTCACCGGCACCCCCGCCGGCGTTGCTCCGGTGGTCAGGGGCGACGTCATCGAAGCCACGGTGGCAGGCCTGGAACCGCTGATCATCACCGTCGGCTAGGTGACCTCAAAACCCCACCCAACGGAGTAAACGCCCCAATGAACGACCACAACATCTTTGATCGCAATCGTGTGATCTTGTGCCACTTCGACAGCTACAGCACCGCCTTGTTATTCGCCCGCTACGGCAGCAGCGTGCTCGCCCCAACGCCCTTGCCGGAGGGTGCAAGCGCCATATCAGCACCCAGCGATGCCAGCGAACAACACACCCCCAGCACAGTGTTGGATGCCGTGGTGGCAAAGTACGGCCTAGCCCCCGCGCAATTGAGCCTCAACGACGGCTTTCAGGAGTGGATATCCAGCGACAGCGGCCCTATCCGCATCCATCTTGTCCGCTTTACTACCCTCGATGCCCCGCGCCCAGCGATAGAACCGCTCGGCGGCGTATTCAAGCCCATCAGTGAAATGCGGGGGCTCCCCATGATCGAGTTGAATCTGATGCGTCAGGTCTTCAACTTGATCATGGGTGGCGGCTAAGGCAATGCCGCGTCGGGAGTGAACGATGGCCTACGAAAACGTCTGCAAACAAAGCCTGCTATACGAGGGAGAACTGATTCCCTGCATGGTAGGCGATCAGGAAATCGTCATCATGTGGCCGGACGGCGGCAAGCCAAAAGCCTACGAAGCACGCTGCCCACATGAGGCCGTCTCGCTGGGACGCGGCGACTTCAACGGTAGAATCCTGTATTGCATTGCCCACGGCTGGGTCTTCGACGGCCATACCGGAAAATGCCTGCAACCCACCGGGTGGGCCATGAAGGAGTATCCCATGCGCATCGAGGATGGCATGGTGCAAGTGGATGTAGCGGGCGACTGAGCGGTGGCATGAGCGCCCGCGCGGCCATGGATTTCAGCATGTTCGCAATCTTTATTGCGCCAAATGGAATGGGATTCGCAGGGAGGGGCGGCTTGTGCGAGTTGCGTCGATGAGTGATTTGGCCTGCTCGGGGTACCATTTCAAGAGGCAGCGCAGACGAAGGTCTACGCGTCTCCGCCACCCTTCTTCATGACCTTGCCTTCTTCCGCGCGTTTGCGTCTGACCTCCTTGGGGTCGGCGATCAGGGGGCGGTAGATTTCCACCCTGTCGTGGTCGCGCAGCGTGCTGTCCAGCTTGGCCAGTTTGCCGAAGATTCCGACCTTGTTTTGGGCAAGGTCGATCTCGGGAAATTTCGCCAGGACGCCCGATGCATCGATGGCCTGTGCCACGGTCGATCCGGGGACGACATGCAAAGGGATGACGACCTGGCGCTGCGGGAGCGCGTAGGCCACCTCCACCTGGATTTCATTGCTCGCATTGTTCATGACGCACCATAGATATTTTCCGCGCGGCGCACGAAAGCGTCCACGAAACTGTTGGCGATGTGACTGAATACCGGACCCACCAAGGTCTCCAGCAGTTTGCTGGAAAATTCATAGTGCAGCCGAAATTCAACTTTGCACGCTTGCTGGTTCAACTCGACGAAACGCCAACTGCCTTCGAGTTCCCGGAACGGCCCTTCCTTCAGCTTGATGACCATGAGATGCGGTTCCTGCTTGGCATTCTCGGTGGTAAAACTCTGTCTGACAGCGAGATAGTCGATATTGATCGTTGCCACCGTAGTCTCCGCATCGCGCCACTTCAACTCGGTCCCGCCACACCAGGGCAGGAAGCGCGGGTAGTGCTCGACCGCGTCGACCAACTCGAACATCTGCCGCGCCGAATAGCCCACCAACACCGATTTTTCAACCACCGCCATCGAGACTTCCCACAACATCCCGGCTATGCCGGGTTAGAACGAAAAAGCTGCTAAAATGGCCGATTTACGCGAGAAAATCGCCGGCCGATGAGCATTGTACAGAACAAGAAAGCCTTCCACGATTATTTCATCGAGGAAAAATACGAAGCCGGACTGGCCCTGGAAGGCTGGGAAGTCAAGGCTATCCGTGCCGTCCGCGTGCAGATCAAGGAAGCCTACGTCGTCATCCGCAACGCCGAACTGTACCTGATCGGCTGCCACATCAGCGCCCTTCCCACCGCTTCCACCCACATCGTCCCGGACCCCACCCGCACGCGCAAACTGCTGTTGCACGCGGAAGAAATCCGCCGCCTCATCGGCAAGGCGGAACGCTCCGGCTACACCCTGGTGCCGCTCGACATGCACTACACGCGCGGCCGCATCAAGGTTGAAATCGGCCTGGCCAAGGGCAAGAAACAGCACGACAAGCGCGAGGCCGAAAAAGAGAAAGAGTGGGAGCGGGAAAAACAGCGCTTGATGCGCGCCAAATAGTCAGCCTTGCGCGTGGCTGCTCACCACAGCCACAGCATGTAGGTCGGTTCAAGCGAAGCGGAACCGACAAACCAAACGCGCCGAATGTCGGCTCCGGCCTGCGGCCTTGAACCGACCTACGGTCTCTCGCCAGAATGACACTCTTCGGCCGCGTTAATAACCGCTCAAAACAACCACAGCGCCAAGCCTATCCCCACACCCACCGCCAACATCCCCGACGCGCAGCGCCGCGCCAGGCCAGCCCCGCCGACGAACAACACCAGCCCCATCTTGAACACAATGTTGGCGATCACGGCAAGGCCAGCCGCCGTCACCACCTGCTGCGCCAACAGTTTGTTCTGGGACAACAGGCGCAGGCTGGAAAGCGTGATGGAATCCACGTCGGTCAGGCCGGACGCCAGCGCCACGGCGTAAAGCCCGCGGCTCCCGAAGTAATCGGAAAGCAGCGCGGTCATAAACAGCACCACCGCGTATATCGCCCCGAAGGTCAGTGCAGCGCGAATTTCGGTGGGGTTCTTGATCTCCGGAGCGGGCAATTCCGCTCCCGCAGCAAGCTTGCGCCACCAGTAGGCGGTGACGACCAATCCGGGCAACAACCCGGCCCCCAGCATCGGCAACAGTCTCGGCAATACCTCGGGCGCCATGATGGCTCCCAGTACGGCGAGGCGCACCATCAGCACCAGGTTGGCGAGCAGGATGACCAACACCGTGAGCGGCATGAACTCCCCGTTGGCCTTGCCGTGGCGCGCGTAAACCAGCGTGGTCGCGGTGCTCGACACCAGCCCGCCGAAGAGCCCCAGCAAGGGCGTGCCCCAGCGCTGCCCGAACAGCCGCACTGCGACGTAGCCTGCCAGGCTCACGCCGGAGATCAATACCACCATCAGCCAGATGTGATACGGATTGAGGGCGTTGTAGGGGCCGAAGTCGCGGTTGGGCAATATCGGCAGGATCACGAACGAGAGCACCGCAAATTGCAGGATGGAGAGCAGGTCGCTGCGCTTCATGCCCTTGCTGATGCCGGACAGTTCCGGCTTGAAATAGAGCAGCACCGTGGTGACCACGCCGATGATGATGGCCAGCGTCCCGTAGCCGAACCAAACCGCCACGCCCAGGCAATAACATACGATCAATGCGGCTTCGGTCGTGGTGCCGGGGTCGCCCTCCGGCGTGGGCGCGTTGAAGTAGGCGGCGACGATGAGGAGGCCCACCAGCCCCAGCCCTGCCGCCACCAGCCAGGGCTCACCCATGGCGGTCGAAAGCATGCCGAGCAGCGTACCCAGTAGCGCCACCACGGCGAATGTGCGCAACCCCGCCTTGGCCGCGGGGTTGCGCTCGCGTTCCATGCCGATGAGCAGACCGATGGCGAGGCTGGTGATGAATGCGGGGAGATGTTCGAGGCCGGTGTTGTCCATGGTGTGCGAGCTTTCAGCAAATCTTGCCGTACTCAAGGCGGTAGGAATGAAACTTTCTGTGGAACCCGGAGATCGCGCTACCGCTTAGCGAAGCGACCGCACGTAAAACCCAGTTGTGTTTTACCGGATTGAAATGGACGTAATTCACATACCTTTCGGGATCGGCATCATCCCGAATCTGGAGCTCCCAATAGCGCCGTTGCCAAATCCCCCGCTTCCATGGTGGGCTATAGCACGCCACGCTCTATTTCTCGCAGGTAGATAAAAGTTGGTGCTCTCACTCCAGCCTTTCTCCTGATTTCCACCAACTCCGGGGACTCGAAGAAGCGACGGGCGTTATCCAGCGAGGACCACTCAGAGAAGTGGACGATGGTGTTTGCATCGTTGTCGTATCGCAGTAATTGGTAGCTGATTTCTCCGGCGTTTTTTCTGATGTCTGCCGCTTGGTCAAAAACGGCTTTCCATGCTGGATAGGCATCGACCTCATGAATGATTAGAACGTGTTGCATGCGAACTCCCACTCCTGGCAGGGCCAGATTCGGCTACCTTGCGCATTCTGCTCAACGCACCGTTTGACAGGCTACGGCTGCGCCTAACCGGACGCCCGCTTACGACCGGTCCGAGCTGAGCGCGGTGCCAGAGGTTTGTCGTAAGCATCCACGTAAGTATCGATGAGCTTGCGGATCATGCGCTGATACTGGGTGTGGTGTTTCGCAGCCTCGGACTTGAAGAACTCGACGCTCTTCTTGCTGAGAGCAATGGTGACCTTTACCCCTTCCTCCCGGAAAGCCAGTTCTTCGGGTGGAGGGAGAAAGTCTTGAATGACTTTGGCCTCAATGGGTTCATCGGTGTATTTGATTTTTGCGCTCATAGATTGCCTTGCCCTTTCGCCAGTAACCGGCGCCAAATATGCGAATTACACCGCCGCGATAGGTAAAGCGGACGGTGAGAATACCGCCCTCGACCTCGCCGAAACAGAAGTAGCGTTTTTCGGTTTCACTGTGAGCGAGGTCTTCGGCTATGACACGGCAGGGGTCGGCGAAGGCATGCTGTGCCAGAGAAAACGGTATTCCATGTTTTTCCTGGTTTTCAGCATCCTTGTTTGCGTCCCACTCAAACCGTGTTTTCTTCATAAAATCAGCTTAGCACGGTGGCACATGAAGCACCATATAAAACTATGGCTATTTATGTGTGTTCCGGCCTTCTAAAAGCCGGTGTTGATGTGCGCTGCCCGTCCGTCGTTGTTGAAGATTGGGTTTGTTGGGTTACGCGATGAAGCCACTAACCCAACCTACATGACTGGCTCACGCTCTCTGCATAGTACCGGGCCGCTTCAGCCCAAACGGTAGCTTGCCCGCCGCCGCATATGATCGCTAGGCATTCTTGCTCACGATATTCGTTGGCCTGCCATCAAGGCTCACTTGATTCTTTTCTTGCCAGTACTCTTTCAGACCTTCTTCCCCTTTCTTGATCGCCCAGTCTTTTAGCTGATCCCTTTCTCCGACGTAGTCGATCAACGGCACGGCCATGCCGCAAGAAGTTTGAACAAGGTCAACCGCGAGGTCGAACACTTGCCGCGCACCGGGGATAGCATCGAACAACGAAAACAACTCGTTCCAATCCGGGTCAGTCTTGTGCACTACCCTGGCTGTTCCATAGAGACGCAGAATCATGGGAGCTCCTTCGAAAGCCGCAAACATTACGGTCATTCGAGGGTTTTCCTGGATATGGGCAGCCGTTTCATTGCCGCTGCCCGTTACGTTAAGCCATGCGACTCGGTTCTTGCCAAGAACGCGCAAGGAATCCATTCCTTTCGGAGAAATATTTACCCGGCTATCCGCCGTTGCGGTGCCCACAAAAAATATTTTTTGATCCTCGATAAACTGTTTCAGCTTATCGGATATTTCGGAATATCGTTGGGCCATATTGTTGCTTCCTATGAATGCCTAAGGTTCGCCATAGCCGGCAGCTGCTCGTCGATTGTACCCGCAAGCAGGGGCGGCGGCGCATCGCGTCCCGCTCGCCGGAAAGTCTGGCACAAAGCTTGCACTGTGCAACATAAACGCAATAATCGGGGAGCCACAATGATACAAATCCAAAGCATTTGCGCCGACTGCCTGCAGCGCTTTACGGCCATGCTGAATCAAAGCCGGATAAGCGGCACTCTGCGCTGCCACTGCAAACACCACAACGTGCTGCTCACCACCAGCGTGGAGAACGGTGTGATCCTGAACTGGACGCTGTTGCCATGCGCCACGCAACAAGAGGCGGAAGGGGCTGCGGGAATCGGCATCGACATGCCCGCCGGAGAAGCCAAGCATTAGCAGGCTGTTGACGAAAACACGACAACAATGTCGGAATTTATCGCCGAAGAACGCCTAGCCGCTGTGTTTTTACGCTGATCCGCTCTTCGTTTCGCTCCCGGCCAGCAACAACCAGGTCTCCATCACCGTGTCGGGATTGAGCGAAATGCTCTCGATACCCTGCTCCACCAGCCACTGTGCAAGGTCGGGATGGTCCGACGGTCCCTGGCCGCAGATGCCGACGTATTTTCCGGCCTTGCGGCAAGCCCGGATGGCTTGTTGCAGCAGAACCTTGACCGCCGCGTTGCGTTCGTCGAAGGCCGGGGCGACCAGCGCGGAGTCGCGGTCCAGGCCGAGCGTGAGTTGGGTGAGGTCGTTGGAGCCGATGGAAAAGCCGTCGAAGTGTTGCAGGAACTCCTCGGCCAGGATCACGTTGGACGGGATCTCGCACATCATCATCACCTTCAGGCCGTTGTCGCCGCGCCTGAGCCCGTTTTGCGCCAGCAGTTCGACCACGCGCGCCCCTTCCTCCACGGTGCGCACGAAGGGGATCATCAGCTCGACGTTGGTGAGGCCCATGTCCTCGCGCACCTGGCGCATGGCGCGGCATTCCAGTTCGAAACAGTCGCGGAACGATTCGGCGACGTAGCGCGAGGCGCCGCGGAAGCCCAGCATGGGGTTTTCCTCGATCGGCTCGTAACGCTTGCCGCCCATGAGGTTGGAGTATTCGTTGGACTTGAAATCCGACAGCCGCACGATCACGGGCTTGGGCCAGAACGCGGCGGCGAGCGTGGCGACGCCTTCCGCGATCTTGGCCACGTAGAAGTTCACGGGGTCGCCGTATCCGGCGCATTTCTCCTCCACGGCAGCGCGCAGTTCCGGCGGAATGTCGGGATATTCCAGCGCCGTTTTGGGATGCAGCCCGATGCGGTTGATGATGAACTCCAGCCGCGCCAAGCCTACCCCGGCATTGGGCAGAAACTGGAAGTCAAAGGCCCGCTCCGGGTTGCCGACATTCATCATGATGCTGACCGGCGGCTTTGGCATGGACTCGACCGACAGCTCGCTCACCTCGCTCGCCAGGATGCCCCGATACACAAAGCCGGTGTCGCCCTCGGCGCACGAAACCGTCACCGCCTCGTCGTCCTTGAGCACGTCGGTGGCGTTGCCGCAGCCCACCACGGCGGGGATGCCCAGCTCGCGCGCCACGATGGCGGCGTGGCAGGTGCGCCCGCCGCGGTTGGTGACGATGGCGGAGGCGAGCTTCATGATCGGTTCCCAGTCGGGATCGGTCATGTCGGTAACGAGCACGTCGCCGCGGCGCACCTGCCCCATTTGCGCCGCACCCAGCACCACCCGGACGTCGCCGCTGCCGATCTTCTGGCCGATGCTGCGGCCGGAAGCGAGTACCGCAGAGCGCTCTTTGAGCTGGTAGCGGATCAGCGTCTTGCCGCGTGTTTGCGTCTTGACCGTCTCCGGGCGCGCCTGCACGACGAAGAGCCCGCCATCCAGGCCGTCCTTGGCCCATTCGATGTCCATGGGCCGGCCGTAGTGCTTCTCTATGGTCAGCGCTTGCCGCGCCAACTCCTCGACCTCGGCATCGCTCAGCGAAAAGCAGCGCCGCTCGGCCAGCGCGACTTCCTCCTTCACCGTGGAGCCGCCCACCGCCTCGCCGCCGGCGTAGACCAGGCGAATCGCCTTGTCGCCCAGGTTGCGCTGTATCACGGCGCGCTTGCCCTGCGCCAGCATCGGCTTGTGCACGTAAAACTCGTCCGGGTTGACCGCCCCCTGCACCACCATTTCCCCCAGGCCATACGAAGACGTGACGAACACCACGTCCTCGAAACCGGATTCGGTGTCGATGGTGAAGATCACGCCGGCCGCGCCCACGTCGCTGCGCACCATGCGCTGTATGCCCGCCGAGAGCGCCACCTGGGTATGCGCAAAACCCTTGTGCACGCGGTAGGAAATGGCGCGGTCGTTGTACAGCGAGGCGAACACGTATTTCACCGCGGCCAAGACGTTGTCGATGTTGCTAATGTTCAGCGCGGTTTCCTGCTGGCCGGCAAACGAGGCATCCGGCAGGTCTTCGGCGGTGGCGGAGGAACGCACCGCGACGGAAATCGGGCCGCCCGCCTGGTCCAGCAATCTTTGATAGGCGGTCCTGATTGCGCTTTCCAGCTTGGGCTGCAGCGCGGCATCTGTGATCCACTGGCGGATTTGCGCGCCTGATGCTTCCAGCGCCGCGACGTCGGTGGTATCGAGTTTTTCCAGAGCCTGCTGGATGCGGCTATCCAGTTCGTTGTGCCGGAGAAAATCGCGGAAGGCCTGGGCGGTGGTGGCGAAGCCGTCGGGCACGCGCACTCCCGCGTGTGTCAGGCTGCCGATCATTTCGCCCAGCGAGGCGTTCTTGCCGCCGACCCGCCCCACGTCCCGCATGGACAGGTCGGCGAACCAGGCTACGTAGCTATCGTTCATGCCCTCGCTCCTTTCGCGCCACAAACAACCGCTAAGAGCCGCGCTGGCGCACGCGTTCGAAGCAGCACACGGCAGCGGCGGCGGCCGCGTTCAACGACTCCATGCGGCCGGGCATGGGGATGGTGATTTTCTCGTGCGCTGCCTGCCACAATTGCGCCGATACTCCGGCCCCCTCGTTGCCGATGACGAATGCCACTGCACCGCCCAGTTCAAGGTCGTAAAGCGATTTGGTGGCGTGCAACCCCGCTGCCACCACGATGCCGGGGAATTCCGCGGCGACTTTGGCCAAATCCGCGTTTTCGCGGATCGCCAGCAGAAAATGCGCTCCCATGCCCGCGCGCAGCACCTTGGGCGACCACGCATCGGCGCACTGCGCCGACAGATACGCGACGCCTGCACCCGCAGCGGCCGCCGATCTAAGTATAGAACCCAGGTTGCCGGGGTCCTGGATGTCCTCCAGGAACAGACAAAAATCCGCCGCCGTAGCGGCGACGTCGGGGATTTTCACCGAGGCCAGAATGCCTGTGGGCGCCTGTACGGGTGCCAGTTCGCGGAACAGGGGTTCCGGCATTTCCGCAAGCGGTGCCCCCGGTGCGCGGCGCAACAATGCCTGGATGGTGGGCTGTGCCGCGGCGGCAGTGCTGACGACTATGGTTTGCGGAGCCCCGATGGCGTCCAGGTAGGCCGTCAGAAGATGCTCCCCGTCTATCAGGGTGCAGCCGGATTTCTTGCGTTCCCGGGCCGAGGTGCCGAGTTTCTTCAGGGCCTTGAACAGCGGATTGTCGCGGGACGAGATGAATTTCAACGAAACGGCGCTGGTCACGGTTTGGTCATTTGCATAGGCCGATGGAGCCTTCGCCGCAGCGCCGGCCGTCGGGCCACAGAGCATGGTCGAGCCGCGCTCCCTTTAGCGTCGCCGCCGCAATGTTGCTGCCGCGCAAATCGGCGTAACGCAGGTCGGCGCCGCTGAAATCGGCATTGCCCAAATCGGCGTTGGTCAGGTTCGCCCCGAACAGTTGTGCGCGGCTGAGGTCGGCGTAGCCCAGGTCGGCCCCGGCAAGGTTCGCATAGGCCAGGTTGCTGCCGCCGAGCTGCGCACTGTTGAGGTGGGCCCAGCCCAGATCGGCGTTCTTGAGGTCGGCGCCGCGCAGCCATGCGCCGCTCTTGTCGCAGTTGCTCCAGTTGACCAGCGGTGCCGCAGGCTGCTCGCATGCCGGCGTGTAGGGGCCAAGGCCAATCTTGAATGGCTTGACCGGCGCAAACACCACGGCTGCGGCAACCGCGCCCAGAACGAGGATGGCCAATGCCGCAGCCACTCCGTAAAAGCGTTCGCGCTTGCGCTGCCGCTGCAATTCACTCTGGATATGCAGCTCCCGCAGCGCAAGAATATCCGGGCTTTCCTCCACCCTCCTGCGGTCGGTTTTACTGCGCTGCCGTTCGGGCTGCGGCTCGGCCTCGGCCTCGGCCTCCCTGGCCGCGCCTTGGCGGCGCTCGGTCATTTGCCGCTCGTCGGCCCAGCGCAGTGCCGCGCGGTAGCGTTCTTCATTCCACTTTTTCTTCTCGTAGTCGGCTGCCGCCGTATCGACCAATCTGTTGAGCGGGAGCAGTTCCAGCACGTCTTCCAGCGGCATCCAGGCGATCTTGTCGAGGCTAACTTCGTCGCGGTGCGCCAGCCTGCCCAGCAGCAGGTAACTGGCGATCACCGCGCCCGGATGTGGGCCGGAAATATTTGCCCCGTGCCGCACGTACCACAGCTTCTGCGTGCTCAAGGGGCCACCGCAGTGCTAAAGGAAAGGGAACGCGACGACAGGCGAGCGGACCCGGCATCGAGCGGCATGGCCCGCGAAAACTTGGGGGATGGGAGGCGTGGCGGGTTCATGGTCTGCTTCGGCGTCTGTTATAGTCTTTGCCAGCGAAATTCAATACCCCAAGTCTAACGCGATTGTAGTGCCATGAAAATCATTCTGATCACCCCGGCCGCTGCGCATTCCCGCAACGGCAACCGCAACACCGCGCAGAGGTGGGCGTCCTTCCTGCGGCAACTGGGGCACCGCGTCGCGCTGCAGGTGTCGTGGGATGGCAGCACGGCGGACCTGATGATCGCACTGCACGCCCGCCGCAGCCATGATTCGATCCGGCGTTTTGCCGCGGCTTTCCCCGGCCGCCCCCTGGCCGTGGTGCTCACCGGCACGGACTTGTACCGCGACATCCGAACCGATGCCGACGCCCAGGAGTCGCTGCGGCTGGCGACGCGCCTGGTGGTGCTGCAAGATATGGGGCTAAGCGAACTGCCGCAGGAACTGCGGGCAAAGACCAGCGTGATTTACCAATCGGCCCAGCCGGTCGCGCCGCAGCAACCGCCCAGGAGGCATTTCGAGGTGTGCGTGATAGGCCACTTGCGCGAAGAGAAAGACCCGTTCCGCACGGCTCTCGCCCTGCGCTTTCTGCCCCCCTCTTCACGCATCCGCGTGACCCATATAGGCCGGGCCCTGAACGCGGCAACGGCGAAGCGGGCTCATGGGCTGATGCAGGAATTCCCACGCTATCGATGGCTGGGCGACGCCCCGCATTGGGGAGTGCGCAGGCGCTTGGCGCGCGCCCATCTGATGGTCATCAGTTCGCGCATGGAGGGCGGGGCCAACGTGGTGTGCGAGGCACTGGCGGCCGGCGTTCCCGTCATCGCCTCGCGGGTGTCGGGGAACGTCGGCATGCTGGGGGAGGACTACGCCGGGTACTACCCGGTTGAGAATGAAGGCGCGCTGGCACAACTGCTCAGTCGCGCCGAACAGGAACCAGAGTTCTATGCGCTGCTGCGGCAGCAGTGCGCGGCGAGGCGCACGCTGGTGCTGCCGCAAGCGGAACGCTCAGGCCTTGAAAAACTGGTGGCAGACTGTAACAAGGCGCAGAAATGCGATAACTAAGGCGATCCAAAGTCCGGCAGTTCATTGACCACCAAGGCACAAAGGCACCAAGAAAACCATGGCCTGCCTATGTTATGAGCCACATCCGCCCGTTGAGTCAGGGCGCTCCATTTTCCGATTTTGAATTAACCCCGGATTATCCATTAGAGCCGAAACACCACTGTAGGAGCGGCGCCCTCGCCGCGATTTGCGGCCGCATTCGCGCCGGGGGCGGCGCTCCTACATGCACGAGCATTCCAATGGAACGCGGGCTTCCAGCCCGCATGCGGCCAGGATGGCCGCGCTCCACCAAGCGCCGATGCAGGATTTTCGCCTCGAATCATAGCTACATTCATCTAATGGACAATCTGGGTTAACTTGGTGCCTTTGTGCCTTGGTGGTCAACTGTTTTTCCCATCGTGAAATGGAATAAGACTCTCACGATTTCGCCAGATGCCCCAACCCTTGCGCGGCCCTCAGGCAAAGCTGCTTGAATTCCTGGTAGCTGCGCTCGTCCAGCGCGCAACTTCCATGTCCGCGGTCGGCGTAGAAAAATCCCACCGCCTTGTCGCGCACGAAAACCGACATGGCGAAGAATTCGCCGTCCCCCGTCAGGGCGCGGATTTCGGCCGGCATGAGGGGTTCGAATTTGGCACGGTTGGTGCTGTTGAACCAGACCCCCTGCATTCTCTCCATGAGCCGCGCGAACAGGTGCGGCACGTTCATGCCGAACTCGAAATTCCGCAGCGGCGATCCCGCCTCGGCGCCCAGCACGTATTTGGCCTTGACCTTGCTGCGATCCGCACTGAGCAGGGCAAACACCACACGGTTGAGGCCTATGCCGTTATGCATGCCTTTCAACACCAGTCCCATCATGTCGTGCAGATTCAGGGTTGCATCGAGGTGCGCCGCGATTTCGCCCATGCAGTGTTCGAGCTTGCCGTGCTGCGGCATGAGGCAAACATCCTCGCTGTCCGGCTGTGGTTCTGCCGCAGCCGGAGGAAGCCGCCCCGGCAGCATCGGCAGGCGGGCCGCCGCCGGTGCCACGCCATACCACTCCCAGTGCCGCGCCGCCGCGACCGCGCTGCGGTGGACCATGCTGCTTACCGCATCCAAAGGCAGGTGCAGGAATGCACTGGCCGATTCGAAATCCGCAGCCAGTTCGTCCCCGTACCAGTCCTGGGCGCTGTGGCGCGCAACGGAGACGGCAAGATTTACGCCGAAGGCGCGAGAGCGCACGTCCGGATCGACGGCGCCCATCAGGTCCAGCAACAACTCCGGCAGATGCCACGCCTGCGCCAGCGCGGACTGAAGCTCGTGTGGCGCCGCCCCCAGCACCTCCGCTCGCGCGGCTTCCAGCGGAATTGCCGCATGCAGCGCACGCCGCTCGCACTCCGCAGCGGCATCCGGTGCGCACAGCCACAGCAGCGGCTCGATCCAGCCATGCAACAGCGCCGCGATGTAGATTTCTTCCGCCTTCATGTCCTTGTGCCACACCGCCCAGTCCCCCGCGTAAACCGCGGCATGGTGGGAACTGCTGAGCAGGAAGAGCAGACGCTGCAGCGCCTGCGGCTGGCCACCAAACTGATCTTCGACCACGGCCAGGTTGCGAAAGCGGGCAAAAAACGGCGGGAGTCCGAGCATCATGACGGCATGCTCGATGGTGGTGATTTCGCTGCCAAAGCGCCCCCGGCGCAAGCTGTTGGCGACTTGCAGAACCTTGAGCGTCGCCAGCGGGTCGAGGAGTATGGCATCGGCAATCTCGGCGACGGACGCCTTTTCGCCTTGTGCGGCCAGGCGCGCGAGCTCCCTGGCGGTGCGCCGCAACACCGGCAAATTATCGCCCTTCAGCCGCTCCAGCCATGCGTCAAAGTGCTGAGCCATGGGGACACCGGCGGGCGGGTTGGCGGCGCTGGCCATGTTCACATGCGCCAGACATACAGGGTGGATCCGTGCAGATCGTCGAGCTTGATCGTTTGCGCGGCTTCGGCTTCCGTCACCACGAAGGTATTGCTGACGAACAGCGTGCCGGGCCGCATCTCCTCCCTGGCTTTGCGCCAAAGCGCGGGCATGGGCACGGGCGAGAGATAGGCAAACACCACGTCGTAGTTGGCGAGATCGTCCGACCACAAGTCGCCCCACGCGACACTGCAATTCCTGCGGCCGCGCCCTTTGATCCTTAGCCAGCTCAACAGGAAAGGCAACGGCGCCGCTTCGACCCCGTGAAACTGGCCATCCGGGCGGGCTGCGGCCAGGTGCGCGAGCATCCCGCCGAGGCCGGAGCCCAGATCGACGAAGGAAAACGTTGTTTCCGCCGGGAGCAATTTTGCCACTTCCTCGCGCACCAGGCGGCTGGAGAGATAGAGCGGAACCTGCGTGCGGTAGCTGTTCCAATACACCGATGCCGAGAGCAGAAAGGCCGCGAGGAACCAGTAGGGCTGCACCTGCAGCGACAGAAACAGGGCCAGCGCAGGCGCGAACAGCAACTGCATCGGCCACCACCATGGCGCCAGGCCGGCACGCCAGCTTAGGGCGGCGGCCAGCAGGCCGGTACCCAGGACCAGCCATGGCACGGACATGTCGAATCCGGCCACTGCGGAAAGCGGCAACACGATCAGCAGCATGGCGCCAAGTGCGGCGGCCTGCAGGCAAAGCGCCAATGCCGCAGGCGGCCATTCGGTCCATGCCCCCACGTTCATGTGCAACCCACTATTTTGGCTTGCCGACTGCACCCGATTCCTCCTGCTTATCTGGCGCTTCCGGCGCAATTCCATCCTGCCTGATGGCCTCTTCCGTCTGCTTGTTCATGACGATGATGCTGATGCGCCGGTTGGTGGGATTGAGCGGGTCGGTCTTGTCGAACAGCACCGCCGAAGACAGCCCGACCACCCGCAATATCTTGCTTTCGTCCATGCCGCCCACAATCAATTCACGGCGCGAGGAATTGGCTCGGTCGGCGGAAAGCTCCCAATTGCTGTAGCCTCCCTCCCCGCCGGAATACGGGGTCGCATCGGTATGCCCGGAGAGATTGATGCGGTTCGGCACCTCGTTCAGCGCCTTGCCGATTTCGTGCAGGATTTCCTGCGCATAGGGCTTCATGGCGGCGCTGCCGCTGGCGAACATGGGGCGGCTCTGTTCGTCGACGATCTGGATGCGCAGGCCCTCGGTGGTGATGTCGAGCAGCAACTGCTTTTTGAATTGCTTGAGCGTGGGGCTAGCTTCGATTGCCTTTTCCAGCCGGCTCTTGAGTTCGCCCAGCTTGGCCTTTTCCTGCCGGGCGATTTCGGCCTTGGCGGCCTGCAGGTTGATCGCTTTTTTCTTTTCCGGAGTGGCGCCTTTCTTGACCTGCCCCGACGTCCGGCTCAGATCCTGCCCACCGCCCTTGATCACGCTGGAACTGTCGCCAGCCCCTGAGCCTCCTGACATCGCCACCTTCAGCGGCGTCTTGAAGTAGTCGGAGATACCCGCCAGGTCGCCTTTTGTCGTCGAACCAAGCAGCCACATCAGCAAGAAAAACGCCATCATCGCCGTCACGAAATCCGCGTAGGCGATCTTCCAGGCGCCGCCGTGATGGCCATGCGCGGATTTCTTGATGCGCTTGACGATGATGGGGCGTTGCGTATCGTCGCTCATGGTGCGTTATTTCGTTTTGCGCTGCTTGATGTCTTCTTCCAGCTCGATGAAGGTTGGCCGTTCCGTGGAATACAGCACCTTGCGGCCGAACTCGACCGCAACCTGCGGGGCATAGCCGTTAAGGCTTGCGAGCAGCGTCACCTTGATGCACTGGAACATCTTGGTGGATTCGTTGAGCTTGTGATCGAGCAGGGTGGAAAGCGGGCCGACGAAGCCGTAAGCGAGCAAAATGCCGAGAAAGGTTCCGACCAGCGCATGGGCGATCAGGATGCCCAACTCGGCCGGAGGGATGCCCACCGACTCCATGGTATGCACCACGCCCATCACCGCCGCGACGATGCCGAAAGCCGGCATGGCGTCGCCCATCTTGGCGACGACATTGACGGGCACCTCGCCCTCGTGGTGGTGAGTCTCGATCTCGTTGTCCATCAGGTTCTCGATCTCGAAGGCGTTCAGGTTGCCGCCCACCATCAAACGCAGGTAGTCGGTCAGGAATTCGATGAGATGGTGATCGGCCAGGATGGTCGGGTATTTCTGGAAAACCGGGCTCTGATCGGGCGCATCGACATCGGACTCGACCGACATCAGCCCCTCCTTGCGCACCTTGGCAAGGATCTCGTAGAGCAGCGACAACACCTCCATGTACAGTGCCTTGTTGTACTTGGAGCCCTTCAGGACGGTCGGCAAGGCCTTGAGCGTCGCCTTGATCACCTTGCCGGTATTGCCCACCAAAAACGCGCCGGCCGCGGCGCCGCCTATCATCAGCAGTTCCAGCGGTTGCAGCAGCGCGGCAAGATGCCCGCCTCCCAGCGCGAAGCCCCCGAACACCGAGGCCATCACGACAACGTAACCGATTATCACCAGCATATTCGCAACCGCCCCCATAGCTCTCGTGGCGGTCCAGCCGACCGCCAGCGATGTCTATGCTGTTTACGGCCGTTTGCGGGCTTACTTGAGTCGTTCCGGCAGTTTTTGGCGGGAAAAAGACAGGTTCAGGCGAATGCCCGTCCCACGGTGGCGATCAGGATGGTCAGCAGCCCAAGGCTCAGATTCACCGCGACCAAAACCCGGATTTGCGCCAGCGCGGCAGCGGCGGCTTTCCAGTCCTGCGCCGCGGCAAAACGCTTGAGCCGGCGATAAGGCGCGAAAAATACGTGGGTGAAGATCAGCATCATCGCCAGCCCCAGCGCAAACATGGCGTGGATATAAACGGGCAAGCCCGCGAATCCGCCGCGCAGCATGATCAGGCTCAGCCCGCTGACGAGAATGAACAACACCGAAACCCACACCCAGGGGAAAAACCGGCTGAAAGTGGCTGCCCAAAGCGGCAGCCGCTGCGGCGGCTCAAGCAACTGCGCCGCCGCCGGCCGCAGCGCCATGTAGGCAAAGAACATGCCGCCGACCCAGACGGTAACCCCCAGCAGATGCAGAAATATCCAGAGTGGCATGATGTTTCTCCTTGCCGATGTGTGGGAATGCTAAAAGGGCTGTGCATCCAGCACCCGTCTGACGGGTGCGTAACTCTTGCGGTGCACCGGTGAAACCCCGTGCAGGCTCAATGCGGCCAAATGTTCCGCAGTGGGGTAGCCCTTGTGCTTGTCGAAACCGTACTGCGGGTGCAACTGGTGCAGCAGCAGCATATCGCTGTCGCGCGCGGTTTTGGCCAGAATCGATGCGGCCGATATTTCGGCGACGCTGCTGTCGCCCTTCACGATCGCACGGGCCGGCATCGCAACGGCAGGGCAATGCAGGCCGTCGACCAGCACTTCGGCGGGGCGCACAGCGAGGCCCTCCACGGCGCGCCGCATGGCGAGCAGGCTGGCCTGCAGGATATTGATGCAGTCGATTTCCTCGACGGACGCCGTGGCGACCGACCAGGCCAGGGCATGCGCCTGGATTTCAGCGGCCAGACGCTCGCGTTTCTTTGCGCTGAGCACCTTGGAATCGGCCAGCCCGGCGATGGGGCGAGCCATATCGAGAATGACCGCAGCAGCAAAAACCGCACCGGCCAGGGGTCCGCGCCCGGCCTCGTCAACCCCGCAAATCAGCCGTAGCCGGTTACCGCTCATGCGCGGCTCCCGAGCCGCCGAGATAGGGCAGAATCGCGCGTGCCGCCTTGTCCGCGGTGTCCTGTTTCAACGCCCGATGCTGCCGCGTAAATTCCGCGACCAAACCCTGCGTGACCATCTTGTCGTTGAGCAGATTCAACAGCGCCTGGGCGAGATTCCGCGGAGTAGCGTCGTGCTGCAGCAGCTCCGGCACGACGAAGTGCCCGGCCAGGATGTTCGGCAAACCGACGTAGGGCAGGTATCCCCTGCGGTGCATGAGCTGCCAGGACAATTGCGGCATCTTGTAGGTGATCACCATGGGCCGCTTGAGCAAAGCCGCCTCCAGCGTGGCGGTGCCGGACGCGACCAGTACCGCGTCGGCGGCAGTCATGGCGTCGTCGGCATGGCCGAACAGCACGGTCAGCGGCAGATCATGCGCCTCGGCGCGGAACAAAGCCGCTTCGAAAAGCTCGCGCGTCTCGCGCGTGACCAGGGGCACCAGGAAATGCGTGCCGGGGCTGCGCTTGTGGATCTCCTGCGCAGTTTGCACGAACAGATCCGCCATGGACGCCAGTTCGCTCTGCCGGCTGCCGGGCAGCAAGGCGACCACCCTGCCCCGCTGCGGCAATTTCAACTGGCTCCTGGCCGCCGAGCGGTCGGGCTCCTCCGGCAACATGTCGGCCAGGGGGTGGCCGACATAGGTCACGGCAATGCCGGCTTTCTGGTAGATCGGCGCCTCGAACGGAAACAGTACCAGGATGCGCGAGACCGCCCGCGCGATCTTGTGGATGCGCTTGCCGCGCCAGGCCCAGATCGACGGACTGGCGTAATGAATGGTAGGGATGCCGCCGGCCTTGAGCGCGGCCTCCAGATTCAGGTTGAAATCCGGTGCGTCGATACCGATGAAAATGTCGGGGGGATTCTTGAGAAAATACCGTTTGAGCTGGCGCCTGATGCCGAGAATCTCGCGGTAGTGCCGCAGCACCTCGACGTAGCCGCGTACCGCCAGCTTTTCCATGGGGAACAGCGCGGTCGCGCCGGCCGCCACCATTTTGGGCCCGGCGATGCCGACGAATTCGATATCGGCCACATGCTTGCGCAGCGCCTGGATCAGGTGGCTGCCGAGCAGATCGCCGGAAGCCTCGCCCGCGACGATTCCTACCCTGATTCGGCGCTCACCCGGCGCCGCTTTGTAACCCTGCTGCATCGATCAGGCGCCCCGTTCAGCGAATAATGCCGCGCGTCGAAGCCGCGAGAAAATCCGTCAGCAGGCCCAATTCCGGGCACTCCGCAAGCTGGGCGGCGAGAGCCTGTTTGGCCTCGTCCAGCGTATGCCCGGATTTCCACAGGGTCTTGTAGGCGCGCTTGATGCGCGTGATGGCGTCGCTGGAAAAACCCCGCCGCTTCAGGCCTTCCGAATTGATCCCGTGGGGCTTTGCCGGGTTCCCGGCGGCGGTCACATAAGGCGGAATATCCTTGAACACGGCGGTGCCCAGCCCGGTAATACTGTGCGCCCCGATCAGGCAGAACTGGTGCACCAGCGTGAATCCGCCCAGAATGGCGTAGTCGCCCACGTGCGCATGTCCGGCCAGCGAGGCATTGTTGGCGAAAATGGTGTGGTCGCCGATCTGGCAGTCATGGGCAATATGGCAATAGGCCATGATCCAGTTGTCCGAACCGATGCGCGTCACGCCGACGTCCTGCGCGGTGCCGCAGTTGAACGTGCAGAACTCGCGGATCACGTTGCGGTCGCCGATCTCCAGGCGCGTGGGTTCGCCGGCGTACTTCTTGTCCTGGGGGATTTCGCCCAGCGAAACGAACTGGAATATCCGGTTGTCGATGCCGATGCGGGTATGCCCGGTGATCACCGCGTGCGGCCCGACGCTGGTTCCGGAACCGATCTCCACGTGCTCGCCGATCACCGCATAGGGGCCTATCTCGACGCCTTCGGCAAGCCGGGCGCCGGCATGGACGAGCGCTGTCGGGTGGATCATTACAGCGCTCTGAGGGTGCACATCAGCTCGGCTTCGCTGACCACCTGGTCGTTGACCCTGGCCTGCGCCTCGTACTTCCAGATGCTCTTCATCATGCGCGTAATTTGCACGTGCAAGTGCAACTGGTCGCCGGCGAAAACGGGCTTTTTGAAGCGTGCGCCGTCGATGCCGACGAAATAGTACACCGACTTGTCATCCGGCTTGCTGCCCATGGTCTTGAACGACAGGATGGCAGCGGCCTGCGCCAGCGCCTCGATGATGAGCACGCCGGGCATTACGGGAAAGTGCGGGAAATGCCCGTTGAAAAACGGCTCGTTGATGCTGACGTTCTTGATGGCTTCGATGCTTTTTCCCGGCTCGCAGGTCAGCACGCGGTCGACCAGCAAGAACGGGTAGCGGTGCGGCAGATATTGCAGGATTTCGTGTATGTCCATGCTGCTCAAGATTTATTCCTTTCGAGTTCGACGATTTTCTGTTCCAGTTGGCGTATTTTTTCCGCCATGGTGTCCAGATGCCGCAAGTGGGCGGCGTTCCTGAGCCAGGATCGATGTTCCGAAAACGGCATGGCTGAGGTGTAGGTCCCGGGCTTGTCGATGGACTTGGTGATCAGCGTGCCCGAGGATATGTTCACGTGATCGGCTATCTCCAGATGACCGAGGATCATGCCCGCCCCGCCAACCGTGCAATGTTGCCCGATGGTGGCGCTGCCCGCGATGCCGACGCAGCCCGCCATCGCGGTGTGGGCACCGATGCGGACGTTGTGGGCGACCTGTATCTGGTTATCCAGCTTGACCCCGTCCTCGATAATCGTGTCGTCCATGGCGCCGCGGTCGACCGTCGTGTTGGCGCCGATTTCCACATCGTCGCCTATCACCGTCCGGCCGATCTGCGGAATCTTGATCCAGCGACCGTCTTCCTGCGCCAGCCCAAAACCATCCGCGCCTATCACCGCGCCTGAGTGCAGGATGGTGCGGCTGCCGACGATGCAGCCGTGATAAACGACGACTCCGGGGTACAGCAGCGACCCATCGCCGACGACGACGTTGTCGCCCAGGTAGCAGCCGGGGAAGACGACTGTGTTTTCTCCCACGCGCACGTTTCTGCCCAGGTACGCGAAGGCGCCGATGCTTGCGGTTTTCGCGACCGTGGCCGACGCATCCACCACGGCAGCGGCATGGATGCCGGGTTCGGCAGTTGCGCTCGGGTTGAACAGCGCGGATACCCGCGCGAAGTAAGCATACGGATTGTCGCACACGATGCGCGCCCGGTTCGTCGCATCGCGCTCGCTGCGCGCGACTATCACGGCACCTGCCGCGCTGTTGCGCAGTTTCTCCCGATACTTGGGGTTGGCAAGAAAAACAATGTGGTGCTGCCCGGCACGTTCCAGCGTCGCTACCTGCGCGATGCACAGAGCCGCATCGCCGATCAGTTCGCCCCCCAATCGCGCGGCGATTTCCCCCAGCGTGTATTGCGTTGCCGCTTCCGCTTGATCGATCCTGGGAATCACTTATCCGCGAGCGCCTTCAGGACTTTCTCGGTGATGTCGATGCGCGGGCTCGCATACACGGCTTCCTGCAGTATGAGGTCGAATTTTTCGCCCTCTGCAATCGACTGGATGACCTTGGTTCCGCGCTCTTGCACCTGTGCAAGCTCCTCGTTGCGGCGCAGATTCAGGTCTTCCCTGAATTCGCGTTGCAGGCGCTGAATGTCCCGGTTGAGGTTGGCCAGATCGCGCTCTTTGTTGCGTCTATCGGTTTCGCTCAGAGTCATACCTTCCTTCTCCAGGTGCGCTTGAAGATCGCGCGCCTGTTTGGTCATTTTTTGCAATTCCTGATCGCGCGCGGAAAACTCTTTTTCCAGCTTTTTCTGTGCCCTGACTGCGGGAGCGGCTTCGCGGAACACCCTTTCGGTATTCACAAAGCCGATTTTCAACTCCGCCGCCGTGGCGTGCAACGCCACCGGAAGCAGCACGGCACCGATCAATAAACTCGCCAACTTTTTCAATGCTTTCTCCTAAATCAATATGGGCTAAAACACCGAGCCCAGAATAAACTGGAAGCGCTGCTCCTTGTCGCCCGCCTGTGCATTGAGGGGCGTGCCCAAGCTGAACTTGAGCGGTCCGATGGGCGAATACCAGCTCACCGCGAGGCCCGCAGAGTAGCGCAAATCCGCCGCTTTCAGCTTGTCGTAGCGTCCCTCCACGTCACCGCCCCCCCATGTCGCGCCACCGTCCAGAAACAGGCTCATGCGCACCGATTTATCGTTGCGCAGACCGGGAAACGGAAACAGCAACTCGGCGTTGCCCACGATGCGGCGGCTGCCGCCCAGGGCCAGGCCATCGATGTCCTTCGGTCCCAGCGTTCCGGCATCGTAGCCGCGCACCGAGGTGTTGCCGCCCGCGTAGAAATTCTTGAAGAACGGCAGCGGCTTGCCTCCGTAGCCGCCGCCGGCCCCCAGCTCACCGTTGAGCATCACTGTGAAGTCGCGCGATACGGGATAGAAATACTGGTGCTGATAGGACAGCTTGGCGTATTTCATGTCCCCGACCGGCAAGCCTATTTCCCCATAGACCCGCTGCAACCGCCCCTTGGTCGGATAAGCGATGCTGTCGCGGGTATCGCGCGCCCACCCCAGATCCGCACGCACGGTGCGGTTCGAAGTACCGAATTCGGCGACATAATCCTTGTAACGCTGCGGACTGGTGTCGAACAGGGTCAGACTTGTTTTTTCGTAGCTTAGGCCGAGATTGACCCCGTCGATTTCATTGATCGGAACGCCCAGCCTGACGCCGGCACCCACCGTGGAACTCTCGTAGTTGCCGATGGTGGAAAGCGAACTGGGATCGACGTTGCGTTGATACAAATCGTACCCCAGGCTTACGCCGTCCACGGTGTAGTAGGGGTTGGTGTAGGAGAGCGAGTAGACCTTGTTGACCCTGCCGCTGTTGACCTGAACCGCGAGCTGGTTGCCAGTCCCGAACACGTTGTTCTGCGATACCGAGCCGCTCACGATAAATCCGTCGCTGCTGGAGAAACCGGCACCCAGCATGATGCTGCCGGTCGCTTTCTCGGTTACGCTGACGTCGACGTCCACCTGGTCGGTAGTGCCGGGCACCGCCGGCGTCTCGATGTTGACGTCGGAAAAGTACCCCAGGCGGTCCAGGCGCTCGCGCGAGCGGTTGATCTTTTCGCCCGAGTACCACCCCCCCTCCATTTGCCGCATCTCGCGGCGCAGCACCTCATCCCTGGTCTTGGCATTGCCGCTCATGTTGATGCGCCGCACGTAGACGCGGCGGCCGGGGTCGATCAAAAAGGTGAACGCTGCCTGGTGCTTTTCCTTGTCGAGTTCCGGCACGGCGTTCACGTTGGCAAAGGCGTAACCGTCATTGCCCAGGCGGTCGCCGATCTGTTTGGTGGATTCCGTCAACTGTTCCCGCGAGAATGTCTCGCCGGGCTGCACCTTGACCAGCTTGCGCAACTCGTCCTCGGGAACCAGCATGTCGCCCGCCAGCTTGACGTCGGAAACCGTGTACTTCGGACCCTCGGCCAGGTTGACCGTGATGTAGATGTCGGTCTTGTCCGGCGAGATGGATACCTGGGTCGAATCGATGCTGAATTCGAGATAGCCGCGGTTGAGATAGAACGAACGCAGAGTCTCCAGATCGGCCGCAAGCTTCTGCTTGGAATACTGGTCGTTTTTGCTGAACCACGTCATCCACCCTGGCGTCGTCAGAGCGAACAGTCCCAGCAACTCCTTTTCCTTGAAATCCTGGTTGCCGACGATGTTGATCTGGCGGATTTTCGCGACCTCGCCCTCGTTGACGTTGAAATTGATGGCGACGCGATTGCGTTCCAGCGGAGTCACGGTAGTGGTTACGGTTACCGCATACTTGCCGCGGCTGTAGTATTGCCGCTTCAACTCCTGCTCAGCCTTGTCCAGCAGCGACTTGTCGAAAATCCGGGATTCCGCCAAGCCTGTCTGCTTGAGCCCGTCTTTCAGTTGTTCCTTGGTGAACTCCTTGGTGCCCACAACGTCGATCTCGGCAATCGCGGGGCGCTCCTGCAACGTGACGACAAGCACGCCGTTTTCGATCTCAAGGCGCACATCCTTGAAGAAGCCCGTGGCGTACAGCGCCTTGATCGCCGCCGCGGCCTTGTCGTCGTCCATGGTCTCCCCGACTTTCACCGGGAGATAACTGAACACGGTGCCGGCCTCGGTGCGTTGTATGCCCTCCACCCTGATGTCTTTCACCACGAACGGCTCCATAGCCGAAGCGGATGTGGCGTATAAGCCGGATAGCAGCGCTGCCAGGTATTTTAATTTCATTTTTTTGCTTGAATGACCTTGCACCGTCAACTGGGTCGGAAGCGACCGGGAACCGGCCCTGGGGAAGCTTAGCCAGCTAGTTCGTTATCAGGCGGTTAATATCGTTGTAGAAAGCGAAAGCCATCAATGTCAGCAAGATCGCGATGCCTATCTGCTGGCCGATCTCCATCGTCTTCTCGGTGACGGGGCTTCCCTTTACGATTTCCGCCATATAATACATCAAATGCCCCCCGTCCAATAAGGGGATGGGCAACAAATTGAGCACGCCGAGGCTGATGCTGATGAGCGCGAGAAAGCCCAGATAGGGCATCCAGCCGAGATGCGCGGACTGCCCCGCATAGTCGGCGATGGTGATCGGCCCGCTGATGTTGCGCCACGAGACCTCGCCGAAGAACATCTTGCCCATCATCTTCAGGCTGAAAACCGAGGTGTCCCAGGTTTTCGCAAAGGCCTCCCGAAGCGCGCGCGGCGGCGCATAGCGCACCTCTGTCACGAGTTTCTGCATCAGCTTGGGGTCAAACGCGGCGGCCGCGCCGATCTTGCCGACGGTCTTGCCGTTCTCGACCACGCTGTCCGGGACAATCTGCAGGACGCGCACTGCATCGGCGCGCTTGACTTGCATCGTGAGCGGCCGCGCCGGACTCTGCCTGACCCGCACCACGACATCCTCCCACAGGCTCACCGGCTGCCCGTCGACCGACACGATCACGTCCCCGGCGGCCAATCCGCCTCGCGCCGCCGCCCCCCTGGGCAACACGCTCTCGACGACGGATTTCAGTTCCGGCTGAAAATGGGTCAGCCCCAGCTTGTCCAGAAAATCGGCTTCGAGGTCGTCGCCGGTGACGCCACCCATATCCAGATGACGCACCGCCGTTGCGCCCTGTGCGTTGCGCACCTCGACGCCGAGCACCTCATGCTGCAAAGCCCGCTTCAGCAGGACCCAGCGCACGTCCTGCCATGTCGGCACGCGTTGCTTTTCGATCGTGATCAGTTCATCGCCGCGCTGAAAACCCGCCGCGGCCGCCGCAGTCGCCGCGGGAACGTCGCCCAGGACAGGCTTGATACCCGGTACGCCGTGCATGAACAGCACCCAATACAGGAGGACGGCCAGCACCAGATTGGCCAGCGGTCCTGCCACGACGATAGCGCTGCGCCGGTACACCGATTGCCGGTTGAAGGCGCGCGGCAGTTCGTGCGGCGCCACTTCGCCCTCGCGTTCGTCCAGCATCTTGACATAGCCGCCCAAGGGAAATGCGCCTATCGCCCATTCGGTGCCGTCGACGCCGAAGCGTTTGAGCAGCAACGGCTTGCCGAACCCGACGGAGAAGCGCAGCACCTTGACGCCGCACCAGCGCGCGACGACAAAATGCCCGAGTTCGTGGATCACGATCAGCACGCCGAGTGCCACTGCGAATGCCGCGATGGTATACATGAGATTCATAACGATGCGCCAGACTCCGTAACTTCAATAACAAGAAAGAATGGCAGGAAAGATGCCGCCGCTGCTACGCGATCATAGCCTGCGCAGCCTCTCGCGCCATGGCATCCGCCTGCAGCACATCCTCCAGGCCGGCCACAGTCTTGCAGACAACTTTCTCCAGCGCATGTTCAATCATCGCCGGAATCGCCGTGAACGGCATGCGCCGATCGAGGAAGGCCGCGACTGCGACCTCGTTGGCGGCGTTGAGTATGGCAGGCGCGGTTCCGCCCCGGCGCAACGCCTGATAGGCCAGGTCCAGGCAGGGAAAGCGGGCAAAGTCCGGAGCCTCGAAACTGAGGCTGGCAGTCTTGAACAAATCCAGCGGCGCGACACCTGCATCGATGCGATCCGGAAACCCCAGCGCATAAGCGATGGGAGTGCGCATGTCGGGGTTGCCCAACTGCGCCAGAACCGATCCGTCGACATACTCGACCAGCGAATGAATCACGCTCTGGGGATGAACCACCACCTGAATCTGGTCTGCGCTCGCGTTGAACAGCCAGTGCGCTTCGATGACTTCGAGGCCCTTGTTCATCATGGTCGCGGAATCCACCGAAATCTTGCGCCCCATGACCCAGTTGGGATGGGCACACGCCTGCTGTGGCGTGACATGTTCCAGATCGGCCGCCGCCATGGTGCGGAAAGGCCCGCCGGATGCCGTAAGCAGGATGCGCCGCACGCCCACCTTGGCCAGGTCCCCGGAGTAGTGGCGCGGCAGCGCCTGGAAAATCGCATTGTGCTCGCTGTCTATCGGCAGCAGCGTCGCGCCGCTGTGCTGCACCGCCTGCATGAATATGTTGCCGGATAACACCAGCGTTTCCTTGTTTGCCAGCAAGACCCGCTTGCCGGCGCGAGCCGCGGCCAGAGCGGGACGCAAGCCTGCGGCCCCGACGATGGCGGCCATGACGCTGTCCACCTCGGGCATGGAGGCGACCCTTTCCAGCGCTTCGATGCCGCACAGCACCTGGGTTTCGAGCCCCGCCGACACCATGCGGGCCTGCAATTTTTCGGCGCCGGCGGGGTCGAGCAGCACCGCGTAATCGGGCCGAAACTGACGGCATTGCTCGAACAGGCGTTCAACTTGCGCATTGCCGGTCAACGCCACCACGCGGAACTTGTCCGGATGGCGCGCCACCACGTCCAGCGTGTTGACGCCTATGGTTCCTGTTGCTCCGAGAATGGTAATGTTCTGCATGGCGGAAGTCAGATCGGTTGGAGTATGTGCCACAGGATCAAGGCCAGCGCCGCGAGGGGGAGCGTCGAGGTCAAGGCGTCGATGCGGTCCAGCACGCCTCCATGCCCCGGCAGGATGCGTCCGCTGTCCTTCATGCCGGCCTGGCGTTTCATCCACGATTCGAACAGGTCGCCCAGAATGCCGAAGTAGGCCAGCAGCCAGAGCGCCAGTGTACCGCAAAGGGCTAGTACATGGCCGTCAAGCGCCGCGCGCGTGAAGAATCGAGCCCCTGCCATTTGCCACGCCCATCCGTACAGCGCCACGGCGGCCAAGGCGCCGAACACTCCTTCCCAGGTCTTGCCCGGGCTGATGGCCGGGGCAAGCTTGCGTCTACCGAACGCCCTGCCGGTGAAGTAGGCTGCAATGTCCGAGACCCACACGACGCCCATCAAGCCAAGCAGCAACACGGGGCTCGCGGCGCGCAACTCGAACAAGGCCAGCCCGGTGGGAAGCAGCAGAATCCACCCCACCACAGCCAGCACGACCCGGTTCTCGATGCGCCATTTCAGCTTGAGCCACGCCGGTGCGACGACCAGCCAGAACAGCAGGGAGATGCCAAAGACTACGGTGCTGGGAAGCCTGCCTGTCCCCAACGCAAACAATCCAAAACCGAGCGCGGCGGTAGCCATTACATAGGCCCACTTGCCGCGGCGGGAGTAAGCCGCAATATTGGCCCACTCGGAGGCTCCAACCAACAGGGCAAGCACCAGCACGCCACCCCAGTAGGCATCCGGCAGATAAAACAGGCACAACAGAAAAACGGCCAGCAGGACCAGCGCAGTGAGAACCCTTGTCTTGAGCATTGTGTCTCGGCTACTGGCGACCGGAGTCAGCCCCGTTTTTTTGCAGTTGTTCGCTGGTACGGCCGAAGCGGCGTTCGCGCTCACGGTAGGAGTGGATGGCGTGATGCAGGGAGTCTGCATTGAAATCCGGCCACAAGGTGGGCGTGAAGTAGAGTTCGGTGTAGGCCAGTTGCCACAGCAGGAAATTGCTGATGCGTTGCTCGCCGCCGGTGCGGATGAACAAGTCCGGCTCCGGCGCGTCGCTCATCGACAGATAAGGGGCAAGGTCTTCCTCGGTGAAGTCCAGATTGGCGCCGGGCCTATGCTCCAGCATGCGGTGCATGGCTTGCACGATGTCCCAGCGGCCGCCGTAATTGGCGGCAATGGTCAGTGTCAGAGCGGTATTGTCGGCGGTGAGCAGCTCCGCCTCGCGAATGAGCTGCACCAGTCTCGGTTCGAAGCGCGAGAGGTCGCCGATGACCTTGAAGCGGATGTTGTTCTTGTGCAGGTTGGCGACTTCCTGCTCCATCGCCAACACGAACAACTGCATCAGCAGCGAGACTTCTTCCGCCGGCCTGCGCCAGTTTTCGCTGCTGAAGGCGAACAGGGTAAGGTACTCGACGCCCAGTTCGACGCAGGTCTTGATGGTGTCTCGCACCGTCTCGACCCCACGCCTGTGCCCGGCTATGCGCGGCAGGAAGCGCTTCTTCGCCCAGCGGCCGTTGCCGTCCATGATAACGGCGATGTGCCGCGGAATGCTGGCGGCTTCGGGGATGTTGCGTGTTGAACTCGGGAACAGTGCCACGCGATTCTTTTCCTAAATCGCCATCAGGTCGGCTTCCTTGACCTGGAGCACCTTGTCGATTTCCGCAACGTAGCGGTCGGTCAATTTCTGGACGTCTTCCTGGGCGCGGCGCTCTTCATCTTCGCTCACTTCCTTTTCCTTGAGCAAATCCTTGAGCGTGCCGTTGGCGTCGCGCCTAACGTTGCGCACAGCCACCCGGGCATTTTCCGCCTCTGCGCGCACCACCTTGATCAGGTCGCGGCGCCGCTCTTCGGTCAGAGCCGGCATCGGCACACGGATGAGTTCGCCCATGGAGGAAGGATTCAGGCCCAGATCCGAATCGCGGATGGCCTTCTCGATCGCACCCACCATTTTCTTTTCCCACGGGCTAACGCTGATGGTGCGCGCATCCATCAGGGTCACGTTGGCCACCTGATTGATCGGCATCGGACTGCCGTAATAATCGACCATCACGTGGTCGAGAATACCGGTATGGGGGCGCCCTGTCCTGACTTTCCCCAGGTCCGTCTTGAGCGTTTCCAGGGTCTTCTGCATCTTGTGCTCGGCAGATTTCTTAACGTCGGCAATCATGCTTGTCCCCCTTGATTCAACAATACACCTGAGTGCCTTCGTCCTCTCCCAGCACCACTCGCTTCAGCGCGCCCTGCTTGAAAATGCTGAACACGCACAGGGGCATTTTCTGGTCGCGGCACAGCGTCAGCGCAGTGGCATCCATGACCTTGAGATTCTTGATGATCGCCTCATCGAAGGAAAGGCGCTGATAGCGCATGGCATCCGGATGGGTCATCGGATCGTCGGTGTAAACGCCGTCCACCTTGGTCGCCTTGAGCACGATGTCCACGTTCATTTCCATGCCGCGCAACGCGGCGGCGGTGTCGGTGGTGAAAAACGGATTGCCGGTGCCGGCGCCGAAGATCACCACTTTACCTTCTTCCAGATAACGCATGGCCTTGCCGCGAATATACGGCTCCGCCACTTGCTCGATGGTCAGCGCCGACTGCACCCGGCTCACCAGCCCAACGCGGCGCATGGCGTCCTGCAACGCCAGCGCGTTCATCACCGTCGCCAGCATGCCCATGTAATCCGCGGTGGCGCGGTCCATGCCCGCCGCCGCCGGGGCGACGCCGCGGAAAATATTGCCACCGCCGATCACCACCCCCACCTGCACGCCCAGACGCACCACTTCGGCAACCTCGGACACGATGCGGTCGATGGTTTCGCGGTTGATGCCGTAGCTGTCCTCGCCCATCAGGGCTTCGCCGCTAAGCTTGAGCAGGATACGTTTGTAGACGGGGGCGGCCATGGCTTATACCTGCGCAGCAGCAGCCACTTCGGCGGCGAAGTCGGTGACTTTCTTCTCGATGCCTTCGCCCACCACGAACATCTGGAAGGCATTGACCTTGGCACCCTTGGACGCCAGCAACTTCTCCACCGTCTCGTCGGGATTCTTCACGAAGGGTTGTCCCAGCAGTGTCATTTCCGCCAGGTATTTCACGATGCGCCCTTCCACCATCTTCTCGACGATGTTCGCCGGCTTGCCGCTCTCGGCAGCCTGCGCGGTGTAGATTTCGCGCTCTTTGGCGAGGAGTTCCGCAGGCACTTGTTCCTTGGAAACGCAAAGGGGTTTGCTCGCTGCGATGTGCATGGCAATGTCCTTGCCCAGGCTCTCGTCGCCGTCGATGTCCACCAGCACGCCGATCTTGCTGCCGTGCAGATAGGACACCAGGCGTGCCTGCGTCTGGTAGCGCACGAAGCGGCGCACGCTCATGTTCTCGCCGAGCTTCATCACCAAAGCCTGGCGCGCATTCTCGACGGTTTCGCCGGAAGCCAGCTTGAGCGCGGCAACCGCCTCCACATCCGCAGCATTATTCACCGCGATCGCCTGTGCAATCTCCTTGGCGAACTTCACGAAATCATCGTTTTTGGCCACGAAATCGGTCTCGCAGTTGACCTCGACCATGGCGCCGGTTTTTGCATCGCTGCCGATGAAAACGCCGATCAGCCCTTCCGCGGCGATGCGGCCGGCGGCCTTGCTCGCCTTGGCGCCGCTCTTGATGCGCAACAGGTCCTCAGCGGCCGTCATGTCGCCGCCGGTTTCCGTCAGCGCCTTCTTGCACTCCATCATGCCGAGGCCGGTGCGCTCGCGCAGGTCCTTGACCATGCTTGCGGTAATTTCCGCCATATTAACTCCTTGATCGTTTGCGTTGAATCAAATGCACGGCAACGGCGCATAGCACCCCGATTCCACCATGCATCACAAAAAAAAGGGGCCTACGCCCCTTTTTCTCGAAGAACGTTTACTTCGTGGCCTGCGCTTCCGCGCGCTCCACCTCAACGAAGTCGTCGCCGACTATCTCGGCGACCACCTGGTTGCGGCCCTCCAGGATGGCATCGGCCATTCCTCGGGCATACAGCCGGATGGCGCGGTTCGAGTCATCGTTGCCGGGAATGACGTAGTCCACGCCGGCTGGGCTATTGTTGGTATCGACCACGGCAATGACCGGAATACCCAGCTTGTTCGCTTCCGTAATCGTGCTCTTCTGGTAGCCGACGTCGATCACGAATATCGCGTCCGGCAACCCGCCCATGTCCTTGATGCCGCCCAGGCTACGCATGAGCTTTTCAGTCTCGCGCTGAATACCGAGCGCTTCCTTCTTGGACAATTTGTCCAGGGAGCCGTCCTGAGCCATCGCCTCCATGTCGTTCAGGCGCTTGATGGACTGTTTGACGGTTTTGAAGTTGGTGAGCATGCCGCCCAACCAGCGATAATCGACGTAGGGCGAAGCGCAGCGCTCCGCCTCTTCCTTGATGATTTCGCGCGCTTGGCGCTTGGTACCGACAAACAGGATCGTGCCCTTGTTGGAAGCCAGTCGACGCACGAACTTGAGCGCGTCCTGGTACATGGGCAAGGTTTTTTCCAGGTTGATGATATGGATTTTGCTGCGATGGCCGAAAATGAATGGGGCCATCTTGGGATTCCAATAACGGGTCTGGTGCCCGAAATGCACCCCCGCTTCCAGCATTTGACGCATGGTTACCGACATAATATTACTTCTCCTGTAAGGGTTGAGCCTCCACCCGCCCAAACCAAACTCGGAATGAGCACCCTGTACTTGGGGCGGGTGTGCGTATTGGCCGGCGGAGGAGCACAATTGCCCCGCCACCAACTAAGCTCGGCATTTTAGCACCAAAGACTTGACGCGATCAAGGAGCGCATGGCGCGAGAAACAGGCATTGAGGCCGATTCAACGTTGGCGCGCCACGAAAGAAAACGGGCCCAGCGGGCCCGTTTTCCTCATCTCATCGCGGCGAGAATTACGGCCGGATATAAGCCCAGCCTTCTTTCTGCAGCTTCATCAATTCGACCACACCGCCAGGAACGAAACCAGCTGTGGGTAGCATGTCGGCTTTGGTCAGTTTCTGCGCTTTCATGGTATTTTCGCATACAACAATATTTACGCCGTTGTTAACAGCCTCATCCACACGGGGCGCAACTTCCGACTCGAGTTTGAGCATGCCGATTCCGGGGCCGTACGTAACGATCTCCACATCAACCTTGTCCTTGCCGAAGATTTCCTGCACGTTCTTGGCATTGTTGAGCGCGAGATTCCATTTCTTGGCGTCGCCGTCGCTGACTTGGAAGACCACGCGCTCCTTGGTAGGCGCCGCAACTGCCTTTTGCTTCGCCTTCTTGGCCTTGACTGGCTTGGCGGCCGCATCGTCCGCCTGAGCTATGTGGGACATCCCGGAAAATGCCAAGGCACTGGCAACCAGCAAAGAATAAAGACTAATCTTGTTCAGCTTCATATGGTCTCCTCGTTAAAATAGTAATCGCATTTCGCGTTCCAGCATCGCCTTCAATGCCTATCATTCACGGCCCTGTCGGCAGTTTGCCCGCTCTAGTGATTCTTGCTGCAGGGGAATCATAACACGATAATCCGGCCGTACATCTGGTCCGAAGCTACCAACTGCACGGGCGACATCGCGCAGCAGATCAATTGATCTCTTAGGCACGATCCACTATCCTTTGGCTCTTTCATTTGCGGCGACTCCCATGGCGATCGGCATCAAAACCCCCGAAGAAATCGAGAAAATGCGCGTGGCGGGAAAACTCGGGGCGGAAGTGCTCGATTTCATTCAACCCCACGTCAAACCGGGCATCACCACCGGGGAGTTGGACCAGCTCTGCCACGACTACATGGTGAACGTACAGCACACCATTCCCGCCCCGCTCAACTATGCGCCGCCGGGGCACAAACCCTATCCGCGCTCGATCTGCACATCGGTGAACCATCAGGTCTGCCACGGCGTGCCGGGCGACAAGAAGCTGAAGTCCGGCGACATCGTCAATATCGACATCACCGTGATCAAAGATGGCTACCATGGCGACACCAGCCGCATGTTTTGTGTCGGCGAGCCGTCGATCCAGGCCAAGCGCCTGTGCGAGATCACCTATGAATGCATGTGGATCGGCATCGCGGCGGTCAAACCTGGTGCCCACTTAGGCGACATCGGCTTCGCCATCCAGCGCCACGCGGAAGGGCACGGTTACAGCGTGGTTCGGGAGTTCTGCGGCCATGGCATCGGCCTCAACTTCCACGAAGATCCGCAGGTGCTGCACTACGGCAAGGCAGGCACCGGCGTGAAACTTGCGCCCGGCATGATCTTCACCATCGAGCCCATGATCAATGCCGGCAAACGCGATATACGCCAACTCGGCGACGGCTGGAGCATCGTCACCAAGGACCACAGCCTGTCCGCCCAGTGGGAGCACACGGTGCTGGTGAGCGACACCGGTTACGAGGTTCTCACCGTTTCCGCCGGCATGCCGCCAAAACCCCCTTTCGTATAGAACCATGCCTTCTCCCGGCCTCCAGGACTCGGGGCGCATGGCGTCGCAAACGACCGCGTGGCGTCGTATCCTCGCCGAAGGGCGGCGATGTCTGGCCGAGGATTTCGCCCAGGGCTCGCCGCCCGGAAAATTTCTGCTCAGCCACAGCCGCCTGGTCGACAGCGTGCTGCGCGATATCTGGACAAGTTCCGGGCTGCCGCCCTCCGTTGCTCTGGTCGCGGTGGGCGGCTACGGCCGCGGTGAATTGTTCCCCAACTCCGACATCGATCTACTGCTATTGCTTGGCGCGGAACTGGCTGACCCATACCGGCAAAAGCTGGAGCAATTGATCGGCTGGCTCTGGGACGTCGGGCTCGAGGTCGGGCACAGCGTACGCACGCTGGAGCAGTGCCTGGACGAGACTGCAAAGGACATCACGGTTCAAACCAACTTGCTGGAAGCGCGCCTAATCTGCGGCAACGGAACGCTTTTCCGCGCGTTAACGGCGGCACTCGCGATGCATTTCGACAAGGGCGCGTTTTTCGAGGCCAAGGTACTGGAACAGCAGCAACGCCATGCACGTTTTCACGATACTGCCTACAACCTGGAACCCAACCTGAAGGAAAGCCCCGGAGGCTTGCGCGACCTGCACAACATCCTGTGGATCGCTCGCGGTTGCGGCATCGGCGACACCTGGCAGAGACTCGTGGGGGAATCCATCATCACCGCCCAGGAGGCGCGCCAGATAAGGCGTCACGAAGGCTTCCTGCGAAATCTGCGGATCCGTCTGCACTATGTGGCCCGGCGCCGCGAAGACCGTTTGCTGTTCGACTTCCAGACCGCACTGGCGCAGCAGTCCGGCCTGACGGAGGCCAGCCCGCGCCGCGCCAGCGAATTGCTGATGCAGCGCTACTATCGCACTGCCAAGGCCATCAGCCTGCTCAACGTGATCCTGCTGCAAAATCTGCGCGCCAGAATTTTCCCCTCGACAGATACCGAAGTCGTCGTCATCAACCCGCGCTTCGCGGCGCGCAAAAATCTGCTCGAGGCCACCGATGAGAACCTGTTTCAGCGCGAACCGCGCGCCATCCTGGAAAGCTTCCTGCTGCTGCAGCAGCACCCCCAACTGAAGGACATGGGAGCCGGTACGCTGCGCGCCCTGTGGCGCGCCAAGGATAATATCAACCCGGCATTCCGGGCTGACGCGGGGAACCGCGCCTTGTTCATGGAGATTTTGCGCCAGCCGCGCGGCGTTACCCACGAGCTGCGCCGAATGCACCAATACGGAGTGCTGGAACGCTATATCCCGGCCTTCGGCCGCATCGTTGGGCAGATGCAGCACGATCTGTTTCACGTCTACACCGTGGATGAGCACATCCTCATGGTGCTGCGCAACCTGCGGCGCTTCACTGTGGCGGCCTTCGCGCACGAATACCCGCTATGCAGCCGCCTCATCACCGAGTTCGAACGCCCTGAAGTCCTGTACCTGGGAGCGCTGTTCCACGACATCGCCAAGGGGCGCGGCGGCGACCACTCCAAACTGGGCCGGGCCGATGCCCGCCGTTTCTGCCGGCTACACGGCCTGGACGAGACCGACACCGCAATGGTGGCGTGGCTGGTGGAAAACCACCTCACCATGTCCGCCACCGCGCAAAAACGGGACTTGAGCGACCCCGACGTCATCACCGAATTTGCCGTGCTGGTCGGCGACCAGCGCCACCTCACCGCGCTCTATCTGCTGACCGTTGCCGACATCCGCGGCACCAGCCCCAAGGTGTGGAACGCCTGGAAAGGCAAGCTGCTGGAAGAGTTATTCCTCGCAACCCGGCGCTCTTTAAGCGGCGGCGCGGCCATGCCCGACGAGCACCTGCAGGCCCGGCAAGTCGAGGCCTTGAGCATATTGCGTTTATATGCCCTGGATCCCGCCGCGCACAAAGCCCTATGGTCCAAACTAGATACGGGCTACTTCCTCCGCCACGACGCTCAGGAGATCGCCTGGCAGACGCGCCTGCTGCAAGCACACGTCGACACCGTCACGCCCGTGGTGCGGGCTCGCTTGAGCCCAATCGGCGAGGGAATTCAGGTGATGATCTACACAACGGACAAAAATGACCTGTTTGCCCGCATTTGCGGCTTCTTCGAACGCATCAACTACAACATCCTCGAAGCCAAGATCGACACGACGCGCCATGGCTACGCGCTGGACAGCTTCCTGGTGCTGGACCCATCCAGCAAAACCGTGCATTACCGCGATCTGATCAGCTACATCGAATACGAATTGACGCAGCGCTTGCTGCAAGAAGCTCCGCTGGAGCCGCCGCTGGATGGGCGGCTAAGCCGCCACCTGAAGCACTTCCCCATTGACCCGGAAGTCAGTCTCAGACCCGACGAAAAGGGAACCTATCACGTGCTCTCGGTCACCGCAGGCGACCGCCCGGGACTACTCTCCCGGATTGCGCAGACTTTGCTCAGGCACTGCGTTCAATTACACACTGCCAAAATAAACACGCTGGGCGAACGCGCCGAAGACATCTTCCTCATCCGCGGCGACAAGCTGGATGACACGAAAGCAGTGCTGCGACTGGAGACGGACCTGCTGCAGCAACTGAAGACCTAGCCCAAAAACAGGGACGGAGCCTTGTAGGTCTCCGTCCACGTTTCCCTCGCGCTTACTTCAAGTTCTGCGCCGGCGGGCCGCCCAACCGACCAAGCCGAGGCCCGTCAGCATCAGGGCGTAGGTTTCAGGTTCGGGCACGGCGGCAATCTCGATGGTTCCGTTGGGTAGGGTGCCGGCACTGCCGACGCTCCAGTTGGAAGCATCGGCGAACGTCGCCAGCCACTGCTGCCTGGACTTGGCGGAACCGGCAAGCACACTGGCGCTTACCCCCATGAAGTCCTGTCCGCTGCCGTTCCGATTGAAGGCGATGGCAGTGGCACCAGGGGTGAGGCCTGTGGGCACATCGCCGGTGCTGGCGTTCGTGGCGGATTCGAATGCGCCCGTGTCGTCCAACAGGAACAGATGCCCGGACGGGTTGTTCAACGGGTTGTTGCTCGACCCTTGAAAGGCATATATCTGGTCGCCGGATTGCGCTAGGGAAAGATCGGCAAAGTTGCCGGAGGTAGTGCCGGGAATGGGGCCGCTCTTGGTCCAGGCCCAGGAAGCAGCGCCGGTATCGGTGCTGCGGACGATGGTGCCGGCGGCGATATTCGCATTGGCGGTCCATTGGAGCAGATTTTCATAGCCGTCCCCATCGCCGGCGGAAGCACTGCGGAACTGAGTGCCGGTCCAGCCGCCGTCGGTGAAGTACACGACTTCTCCGGCATCGACGCTCGCCAGCGTCACGAAGGCGAAAGAATCCGGCGTACCGTTGTCGATCCATCCGATCAACGCGATGTCGCCCGGACTCAATGCTGCATCGGCATTGGCACAAACTGTGGCAAACAGAGCTGCGGCTAGTGTCTTCTTGAACATGTTATTTCTCCCCCCTCGTTGGTGAACCAGGAAATTCGCCAGGAAATCGCGCGAATGCCGGAACCATAGCAAGGATTCCATTACGCCCATATAGCCCGTTCGGGCCATATGGGTTCCTCGGCGATGCCCCTATCCGGCAGGTTGAATCCGCCAAGACTCCGTTGTGGCTGCCACGCCCCCCGCAAACTCATGCCACTATCATGTTCTTTCCAATTGTTTATACTTGGGAGGGTGAGACGGCGGGTGCCAACACAAAAGGGGAAAGCCATGGCAAAACTGAAAATAACGAGCTGGAACGTCGAGCATTTCGGAAGGCTGCTGCCGAATCCCGCAGACGCCGACAGGGTCCGGCTAGACGCGATCCGGGAAGAAATCGAGGCAATCGACCCCGACATCCTCTGCCTGATAGAGAGTCCGGGGAGCTTGCCCGATCTCCAGGCATGGGTTGAATCGGCTCATGGACTTGCCGGCCGTTACCGCATCGCAACCATTCCCGGAACACAGGACGTACTGGGCCAGAATCCCGGAAACCCGCGTGCGGCATTGCAGAAACTGTATTGCATGCAGGGCACGGAAACGACGGGCAATCAGTGGATATGGTTCCTGGTACGCGACGGACTGTTTCAAGAAAGCGGGGCCAAGGTGCTCAATCCCAGCATCTGGCAGAATCTCACCGCACAAAAGCGCTGGCCCGTTCATCTCTGGGGGCAAACCGGAAGCAAGATGCACAGCCACTGGCGTCATCCCCAAACTCTCCTGGTGAAATTCGGGAACGTGGAGATCGAGGTGATCGGAGTACACCTTAAAAGCAAGATCAACATGAAGCAGCCGTTCGACGCCGAGAGAACCCTTAAGCGCGAATACGTCGACACAGCCTTGGAGGCACGGATCAAGCTGGCAACGGAGGCATACGACGTGCGGCGCTACATCGAAAAGCGCTTCGAGCAGCATCCGAATCCCCGCATCCTCGTCTGCGGCGACATGAACGACGGTCCCGGGCGTGGCTATTTCGAGCGGGAATATCTGTTCTTCGATTTAGTATCGAACATCCAGGGGGACGTTTTCTTCGCCAAGCGTTTCCTGAATCACGCCCTCTTCGACTACGAGGGAACACTGCGCTGGTCGACGCAGTTCCACGACAAGATCGAACAGTGGTCCAGAGAGCAACCGGGCGCGGAAGCGCTCCCATCGGAAGCCATTGATACCACGCGCTTTCAATTGATCGATCACATACTTTTCACTCAGACGCTCACAGGATCAAGGGCGAAGCCGCGGGTGAGACCGCATGCGGGACTCATGGAACACACCACGCACCAGAGGATTAACGCCCTGTTGCCAAGCTCCTCGCACACGAGTGACCATACGCCCATCTCCGTGCTTCTGGACCTATGAAGCCCGCGTGGCGTTGGCCCGCAAAAAATTGCTTGCGAATATTTACGCCATATGGTAACTATATGTCACTCGTGCAAGCAGAAGCATGAGCGTCTGCACAACAGAACGTTGCGCAGAGTGATAACACCTAATTTTAAGGGCAAACCCATCGAAAGGTGGGGACGCAAAGTTTCCGGTCTACGGGGCGTAACAGTCCTACGATAGCGGGATTGCTGGGTGAGTCAAGCTCGCGAAGCATGGTTCCAATGCTTGCGTCCCTCATCATCGGTATCTCGTCTTCCCATAGGTTGTTACGCGCTGTCACGGTGACCGATCGATCGACGATCAGCGTCCACATTTCTTGTCGGCTGCAAATGCCCTGGCTCTGTCAGGAGACAGAAACATGAAAGATGCATCGCGTAGCAACGTCGTAGTGCTCGGCCAATTTGACCGCCGCCGCGCCCCACCCAGCCCATCGGCCACGCTCGTGCTGAACGAAACCAGAGGCATGGCAGCCACCCACCTTGCCCGCGCGCTTTCGCAGCTTATGGAGAGCGGGGCCGACGAGCTATTCGACCTCGCCGAGAGGACGTCCAACCCTGAGGTTCGCAATCTGTACATGGATTCGATGGCATTGCTTCGCGATAAACGCGACGCCCTCGCCACCAGCTTCAAAACGCATTTCGCCATCGCCTTTGACAAGGAAGTCCGCGGCGCAACCCCTGCGGGCAAAAACGTGCGGGGAATTCAGGCGGATGAACTGAGCCTGGTCGAGCCGGACGATCTGGAAGAGTCGCTTGCATCCGCAAACCTGGCCAACAGCATCCATGGCACCTGCGGGGAGGAGCTGTTCGGGATAGAGAAGCGTATGGGCGTTTTGCTCAACGACCCCGAATTGGACATGGGCGGCAATCCCTTGGATCCAGAATCCATCGGCACCGGTTTCCTGGAAGCACTGAAAGAATCGGGCTGCCCCGTCAAGGTAAAACTGGTGTTGGTCAGACTTTTTAGCAACTCGTTGCCGGAGCAGGCCAGATCCGTCTACCGCGACATCAACCAATTCCTTGTGGAAAAACGTGTTCTACCCAAGATTCGCGCGAGCATCAGGAAGAACACCGAGCGCAGTACGGCTGCGGCACCCACCCCCGGTGCCGATGGCCCCGCGGCAGGCTCTCATGCCGCTTCGGGCGGGCAGGACCTCTTCGCCACCTTGCAGCAACTTCTCGCTCTGGGCAATGCCGGCGTGGGCAGGGGCGGGGCTGCTCCCGCGAGCGGCGGCGACATGGGCGCGATAATGACCGGAATGCAGGCTCAAGGTGCCGCGGCCGAGCAGAACCCGGAGGTTTTCCATGCGCTAACACAGTTGCAGCATGGGCAACTGGAGGGCGCAATAAACGCCAACAGCGGCCTCAGCGCAGCATCGTTGTCCAACGGAAATATCAACGTGCTGCGCGAGATCAAAGCTTCGATTGCCGCCAGCAGCATGGGGCACGTCGACGCCATGACGCTGGACATCGTGGCGATGCTTTTCGACTACATACTCGACGACCGGCGCTTGCCGGACGCGATGAAGGCGCTGATCGGCAGGCTCCAAATTCCGGTCCTCAAGGTAGCGATGCTCGACAAGGCATTTTTTTCCCAGAGACACCACCCGGCGAGAAAGCTGCTCGACACGCTGGCCGATGCATCCATCGGATGGAACGAGGCGGAGGGCCATGAAGGCGGGCTGTATAAGACGGTCGACGACCTCGTGCAGCGCATACTGAACGAGTTCGACGAAAACGTGGAGATATTCCCTACGGTGCTGGAGGGCTTCCTTCAATACCTGGCGCAGGAAAAAGAGGCCGCCATTGCCCTGACCGGGCGCAGCGCACAGGTCATTCAGCATCAGGAACAAGCAGAAATTGCAAAACTTGTGTCCCACGACGAAGTACGCCGCCGCATACAACAGCACGAGTTGCCGCAACCCATACGCGACTTCCTGACCAGCCGCTGGAAAAAAGCGCTCACGGCAATCTATGGCAAGTCGGGCGAAGACAGCCATGCCTGGACGACGGCTCTTGAAACCATGGACGACCTGGTGTGGAGCGTGATGCCGAAGCAGTCCCCGGACGAGCGCAAGCGGCTGGTTGCCCTTCTCCCCACCCTGTTGAAACGGCTGCAGGACGGGATGTCGTCCGCCGGGATGACCGCGAACGAGCGCGACGAGTTCTTTGCGAAGCTGGTCAAGTGCCATTCGGAAGCGGTCAAGGCCAGCCTGCAGTCCGTGGCGACCGCAAGCGACCTGCCGGAAGAAACCCCTGAACAGCGCGAAGCATGGTTCGACGCGCAGACAATGGACGACGGCATCCCGACGCTCACCGACACGGTCGACGCCCAAGGGGGCTTCGTCGAAATCCCGGTAGCGGCGGAGACCGAAGCGGCCAAGCCGCAACTGATCGAAGAAATCACCCTCGCCAGCAACGCTTCATCCGCTGATGAAGGAGCGGCGCAAGAACTCGCTTTGGAACCCGGCTGGCAGGGGCAAGACGAAGTCGATGGCGACGAATACGACGCCACGGTAAAGCAACTGAAGCGCGGCTCGTGGATCGAGCACGAGCAGGATGACGGTACCATGGCGCGCGCCAAGCTTGCCTGGGTCAGCCCGCTCAAGGGACTCTATCTGTTTACCAACCGCCTCGGCGCAAGAGGCCTGGTGATCACGCCGGCCGCCTTGGCGGCGAAATTGCGCAATGGCCAGGCCCATCTCATAGACAATGCGGCGCTGGTCGATCGCGCCGTGGATAACCTGATGGACCGCCTGAAGACGGGAGCCCTGCCGACCGTGTGATGCGGAACGCGCTCGGGCGTTTACAAATGCGCCACGGGGTTGCATGCTACAAACTCCTGGCTTGCGAACGTGCCCTGAATGCGGCGCCGACAGGTTGGACCCAAATGCCGAGAGATCGCCGATGCTGCAAAAATATCTAAAATTTCTCACCACCCCCACGTCGGGGAAAAGTGCGCGGGAGACGCGCGCCGTCCAACTGCCCTCGCGCGCTGAACTCGCCGCAGCCAATGCCGTCGACAGCCGCCTTTGCAGCGATAGCGCCAGCGGCGACTCGCCCGAAGCGGAGGCCGGTAGCGACGGCAACGAGGCCCATGCGATGCAGACGCTGCAACGCTTTCTCGGACGCCAGCCGCTGCTGGACAGCGCCTATCGCATCGTCGGCTACGAGCTGAAACTGCGCCACACCGGTGCCGCGTCGCCGTGGTCCAACCCTGAGGCGGTGCAGCAGATGCAGGACGAGATGCTGTTGATCGGCGTCATCGACCTGGATTTCCAAAGGGCGCTGGGAGACAAGAAAGTTTTCATCAGCCTGTGCGAGGCCACATTCGACAATCCCCTGATCGAACAACTGCCGACGCAAAAAATCGTCGTTGGGCTGACGCTGGGCCCCGGTGCGAACGAGCACCTGCTGGAACGCTGCAAGCGCCTCAAAGAACTGGGAATACCTCTTGCCCTCGAAGACTTTGAGTACCGCCCGGAATGGGAGCCGTTTCTGAAGATTTGCCGCTACGTCCGCATGGATACGAGCCGTTACGATGCGCTCGCACTTGGGGACCGCGTCAAGGAGATACTCAGCAAAGCCTCGCCCCAACTGATCGCCAAAAACGTGGATACGGACGATGCGTTTCAGGCCTACCGGCGTCTTTCATTCGATTTCTTCGAGGGCTACCATTTCGCCGAAATGCAGCCGGGGACACCGCACCGCCTGGACAGCAGCCGCGCCCGTGTAATGGAACTCCTCAATCTGGCAATGAACCACGCCGAGCTGTCCGCGATCGAAGAAACGGTCAAGCTGGACCCCGCGCTCTCCTTCAAGCTACTGAGCTACATCAACTCCCCGGTCAACGGCTTTCAGCAGAAGATACGTTCGATCGGGCATGTATTGGTGCTGCTGGGCTACGATCAGTTGTACCGCTGGCTGACACTGCTGCTGTTCACCAGCGGGAAACCCGATGCCCGTGCCAGCGCGCTGCTGAAGAACGCGCTGGTGCGCGGCCGGTTTACGGAAACACTCGGCAAATCCAGCCTGCCGCCGAGCGAGCATGGCAGCCTGTTCATCGTGGGCATTTTTTCGCTGCTGGACGCCCTGCTGAACATACCGATGGAGCAAGCGGTCGCGCGGCTCAATCTGCCGGAAGCGGTGGTCGATGCGCTGATACGCCGCGAAGGCATCTATGGGCCGTATCTCAAACTCGCCATCGCTTGCGAGGATTTCGATCAGGATCGGATAGCCAAGTACGCTGCCGACTGCGGCATGACCGCCGACGAGGTCAATATTGCGCACGTCAACGCGCTGATATGGGGCGAAGAGGTCGACGCCGCAGGTTGAGGCCAAAACCGGCTACGTATCTGGCCGATCGGCCTTTGCCCGGCACTTCCATTTGAGCAACACGCGTAGTTGCCGGAACGCTTCGGGATCGATGGCGTCCGGAAAAATAACGACATGGCGCGCGCCCCACGACCCATGCGGACGCAGATTAAGCACGGTGAGGTAAGGGGAAACGAAGCTTGACGAGAGCAGCCTCGTCTCCAACCACTCCCCCCGCACGGACTGGATACTGCACCCACACTCGGAATTCAGGCTCAGAGCCGCGACTGATCGGGCAAAACTACGTAGAGCGTCGCGCCTTAGATAGAACACCAGACTGGCGAGCAATACCGGCGTGGCTGCCGCCTTCAGCCACAGCGCAAGCGGCAAACTCCACAACAAAACAATGCCAAGCACGTGCATCGCGACGAGCAGAACTGCGAGCACGCGCGACGCTTTCAGGCTGACGTTCAGCATTCGCGCAGCAGCGCAAGCACGCGTTCGGAATTGCCCTCGCCCGCTGGCGGCGACTGCGCTATCAGGCTCCACAGCACGGCGTCCTCGCTGGCGAGCAAGCGCTGGAAGGAGTCCCTTTCGGCAGGGGTGAGCGTGCCGTATTGCGTGTCGAGGAACCTTCCCAGCACGATATCCAGCTCCAGCAAACCGCGCCGGCATTGCCAGCGCAGGCGATTCATCTGCGTCATATCGAGCGCTTCAGCAAGAGCGATTTGATGTTGCCGATTGCCGCAGCGGGATTGAGGCCCTTGGGGCAGACTTCCGCACAGTTCATGATGGTGTGGCAGCGGAATAGCCGGTACGGGTCCTCCAGCTCGTCCAAGCGCGCGTTGATCTCCTGGTCGCGGCTGTCGGCGATGAAGCGATAGGCCTGGAGCAAGGCAGCCGGGCCGAGAAACTTTTCCGGGTTCCACCAGAACGACGGGCACGCGGTTGAACAGCAAGCGCACAGAATGCACTCGTAAAGCCCGTCCAACTCCGCCCGTTCGGCCGGCGATTGCAGGCGTTCGATTTCCGGCTCGGGGTCATGGTTGACGAGATAGGGTCGCACCGCGCGGTACTGTTTGTAGAACTGGCTCAGGTCGACAACCAGATCGCGGATCACCGGCTGTCCCGGCAGGGGCCGCAGTTCCACCGGCTCTTTCAGGCCGGCCAGCGGCGTGATGCAAGCCAGACCGTTGCGCCCGTTGATGTTGATGGCGTCCGAGCCGCACACGCCCTCCCGGCAGGAACTGCGCATGGCCAGCGTTTCGTCCTGCTGTTTGATGAGCAGGATGGCGTCGAGCAGCATCGCAGCGCTGCCGACATCCACCTCGTAGTCCTGCATGGTTGGCTGGGCGCCGCTTTCCGGGTTGTAGCGGTAGATTGAAAAGCGCATCAGCGGCGGCTCACCTGTAGCCCCACAGGTGATGCGGGTCGATGGCGGCTGTCTTGTCGGGGGCGACCATCTCGCGTATCGCAAAGTCCTCCTTGCTGCTGTCGCGCCGCAGCGGCACCGGCAAGGGCGCCCCTCGCGGTCCGATGAGGCTTTGCACCAGCGGCGCCATGGCGTTGTCGCCGCGCCTGATGACCACGGCGACCTCGCTGTTGTGCAACTTGACGAAAGCGCCCGGCGGAAACACCCCCATCTCCTTGATGAAGACTTGCGCCAATGCCGCATCCATCTCGGCTCCGCGCTTGAGAAAAATGTCGCGCAGGGCATCGCGGGCAAGAATCTGGCCGCGGTAACAGCGCGGGGTGATCATCGCGCTGTAGGTGTCGGCAAGAGACAGGATGCGCACCGGCAAGGGGATGTCGTCGCCGCGCAAGGCCCCCGGATAACCGCTGCCGTCGAGCTTTTCATGGTGATGCAACACGGTCTTGATCCAGACGTCGTCCTGCACTCCGGCAGCGAGCAGCATGTCGACGCCTTGCAAGGTATGCAGACGGATCGCTTCCAACTGTTCCGGGGTCAACGACGTGTCCTGTTTTTGCAGCGTGTCCTGCAACTCGATCATGGCGATGTTGCTGGTTATGGCAGCCGCAAGCAGAGAGAGCCTTGGCTCGGCCGCGACGCCCTTCCTCTTGGCGATCAGTTCGCACAGGATTGCCACGTGCAGGGGATGAACGATGGTGTAGCGGCCTTCGTGGTCAAGGTGCAGCGTGCCCAGCGCCGCATCGGCATCCATTTCGCACAGGCTTTGCAAATCCCTGCATAGTTTGGCGATGCGGCCCGGAAGATCTGTTGTCTGGGCCGCTACAATTCCGGAAAATATCGACCTCAAGCGCAGCTTGATGTCCGCGACAACGTGAAATGGCGAGGGCTTTTCGACGGGCGCGGGCGGCATGTGGCCGGCCGACTTGTGCCCCTCCTGATCGGCAAACAGGCCGCGTTCGATCACCGAGTCCAACTGCCTCTGGCTGGCTATGACCACCCCCTTGCGCAGCAGCAGTATCCCAGCCGCATCGTAGCAGTCCCAAGGCAGCGGCTTGCCGACTTGAAGGTCTTCGCTCTTGATCTGAATCACGTTGCTTCCCCGCTCATCAATACGCCCTGATTCCGGGCTGGAAAGAATCCACCGTCAGCGGCTTCAGGCGCACCGGTTTGTAGTCCATGCGGCGGCCCCGCATGAAATACAACGAGTGCTTGAGCCAGGCATTGTCGTCGCGTTGCGGAAAATCGCCGCGCGTATGCGCGCCGCGGCTTTCCTGCCGCGCTTCCGCCGAAACAATGGTGGCCAGCGCCACTTCCATAAGATTCTCCAGCTCCAGCGCCTCGATGCGCGCGGTGTTGAATATCCTGCTCTGGTCGTGCAGCACGGCATGCTGCAATCGGCCATGCAGCGCCTCCATTTTTTCGACCCCCTCGCGCAGCAGGTCGCCGCTGCGGAACACGCCGCAATGCTGCTCCATGACTGCGCGCAGCGCCTCGCGGATGACGTGCACCGGCTCCCCTTCACCCGTCCGGTCCCAGCGCTGCAGGCGTTGCATGGGCAGATCCAGCGCGTCTTCCGGCAGCGCGCGCGGATAGGGGTTTTCGCGCAGATAGTCCAGCATGTGGTTGCCGGCGGCGCGGCCGAATACCAGGATATCCAGCAGCGAGTTCCCCCCCAACCTGTTTGCCCCGTGCACCGACACGCAGGCGCATTCCCCCACCGCATACAGACCCGGCACCGGCTCTTCCGGGCCGAAGCGGTCGGGCACGACCACTTGCCCGTCCCGGTTGGTGGGGATGCCGCCCATCATGTAATGCGCGGTGGGAAACACCGGAACCGGCCGCTCCACCGGATCGACGTGGGCGAAGCGCATGGCCAGGTCGCGCGCGCCCGGCAGGCGCTGATTAATGACATCGGCACCGAGGTGGTCCAGCTTTAGCAGGACGTGGTCGGCGTTCGCGCCACAACCGCGGCCTTCGCGGATTTCCGTGACGATGGCGCGGCTGACCACGTCGCGGCTGGCGAGGTCGCGAGTACTCGGCGCATAGCGCTCCATGAAGCGTTCGCCGTCCTTGTTCAGCAGGTATCCGCCCTCCCCTCTGCTCGCTTCCGACATCAGCGCGCCGACGCCTGCGATGCCGGTCGGGTGGAACTGGAAGAACTCCATGTCCTGCAGCGGAATGCCCGCGCGCAAAGCCATCCCCAGCCCGTCGCCGGTATTGATCAGGGCATTGGTGGAGGTGCGGAAAATGCGCGCTGCGCCGCCGGTCGCGAGCAGCGTGGTGCGCGCCTCGATCACCAGCGGCTCGCCGCTTTCGATCTCGATCGCAAGCACGCCCAGCACGTAGCCCTCGTCGTCCTTGAGCAGGTCGATGGCGAAATATTCGTCGAAGAAATGTGTTTTGGCGCGCAGGTTCTGCTGGTAGAGCGCGTGCAGCATGGCATGCCCGGTGCGGTCGGCGGCAGCGCAGGTGCGGGTCGCCTGCGACTTGCCGAACTCGACCGACTGGCCGCCGAAACGGCGCTGGTATATCTTGCCGCTGTCCAGGCGCGAAAAGGGGACTCCGTAGTGTTCCAGCTCGTACACCAGTTGCGCCGCAGCGCGGCACATGTACTCGATGGCATCCTGGTCGCCCAGATAGTCCGACCCCTTGATGGTGTCGTACATGTGCCAGTGCCAGTTGTCGGGCGTGACGTTGCCGAGCGCGGCGTTGATGCCGCCCTGCGCCGCGACGGTGTGGGAGCGCGTGGGGAATACCTTGGACACCACCGCTACATGGCTATCCGCATCCGCCAATTGAAGCGCCGCGCGTAAACCGCCGCCGCCGGCACCGATTACCAATGCGTCGAACGTTCGCTTCGCCAGGCGCATCGGGTCACAAGCTCCACAGGATTTGAACGGCCCACAGGAAATACGCCGCCAGGGCCGCAATAACGGACACGTGCAACAGCAACCTGGGACCGGTAGCGCGCACGTAATCCATGAAGATATTGCGCATTCCAACCCAGGCGTGGATGCACAGGCTGATCACGAACCCAAGGCTGAAAATGCGCATCCACACCTGATCGAACAGTCCCTTCCAGTCACCGTATTGCAGAGGACGATGCACCACCACGAAGCCCACAAGAAACACCATGTAAATGGCCATGATCGCGGCCGAAATTCGCTGCGCGAGCCAGTCGCGCAAACCGTAGTGCGCTCCGCCGACGCCGCGCCCTACCACAGCAAGAAGCCGAAGACCAGAAGCGCCACCAAGCCGCTGGCCAACACCAATTTGGCGCTACGCCTTGCCTGGCTGAGCGTAACCCCAATGTGCATATCCAGCAGCAAGAAGCGTATTCCGGCGCAGAAATGATAAGCTGTGCCGACCAGGGCAATAAGCAGAAGGGACTTTAGAGCAGCGCCATAGCCGGCGATGTCGGCCAACCGATTTAGCGCGTCAGCCGAACTCAACGAGCGCTGGAGCAATGCCAACCCCACGGGAATTGCCAAGAACAGGAGCAGGCCGGAGAAGCGATGCAAAATTGAAACCTTTGCACTCGCGGGAAACGCGATTTTCAGTGGATTAAGAAAAACCGGGCGTTGTTGTTTTTTCACGCGGGGCCCTTGTAGAATCTAAGGCAAAGCGAATTAATTCAATGGGCCAGTATAGGCATTTTCCGGCATGCCTTACAATAGGGGCGGCCATCTTGAATCGTCCATCTCACTTGGGAGTAAATTTTTCAACCATGAACGAATCTTGGCACAATCATTTGCGCGCCTGCGGCGCCATTTTCGAGCATCAACACGTTGCGCACTTCGGCACTCCCGAGCAGGAATGGGCTGCCGTGAAAACCGGCACCGTGTTGAGCGACTTGTCGTATCTGGGGCTGATCGGCTTCTCCGGCGATGACACTCAGACTTTTCTGCAAGGTCAGCTCACCAGCGACGTGCGCCAGGTCAACCCGAATCGCGCGCAATACAGCAGCCACTGCACTCCCAAGGGCCGCATGCTGGCAAGCTTCCTGCTGTGGCAGAACGTCGGCGGCGATTATTTGATGCAATTGCCCGCCGAGCTGCAGGCAAGCACGCAAAAACGCTTGGGAATGTTCGTCTTGCGCTCCAAGGTAAAAGTACGCGATGCCGGAGGCGAGTTGGTGCGTATCGGGCTCGCTGGAAGTGGTGCGGAAGCCCTGCTGCAAAGACATCTCCCCACCCTGCCCAACGATCCGATGGGGGTGGCAAACAGCGATGCGATGAGCGTGGTGCGTTTGTCCGCGGAGCGCTTTCAAATCAACGTCCAGCCAGAGCAGGCCGCTGCGCTGTGGGATATTCTCAAAATGGACAGCACGCCCGTCGGGGCAAGCATGTGGCAATGGCTGGAAATCCGCGCTGGAATTCCAACCATTACCGTGGCCACGCAAGAGCACTTCGTGCCGCAAATGGTGAACTACGAACGCATAGGCGGCGTGAACTTCAAGAAGGGTTGTTACCCGGGGCAAGAGATTGTGGCGCGTACCCAATACCTGGGAAAACTCAAGCGCCACATGTATCTGGCGCACATCGCCACTCCGGACGCCCCCGTGGCAGGCGACGAACTTTACAGCGCGGACATGGAAGGGCAAGCCAGCGGCATGATCGTCAACGCCGAGCGCTCGCCCGACGGTGGTTTTGACGTACTGGCGGTAATCCAGATCGGCAGTGCCGAAGCCGGCACGATGCATTGGAAAACGCCGGATGGCCCGGTGTTGGAACTGCTGCCGCTGCCGTACCAAGGTTAGTGCGGCACGACTACGTCTACTGCCGGAGCGACGCGCATGCCACCGAATGCTTCAGCGATCAGGCGCTGTCTGTGAAGCTGGCGGTTGCGTTGTTGCGGACTGCTTTTGGAGCGGAGCGGCGGACGACCGTGGCTTGGGCTCTTCCAGCACCTGAAAAAACACCTCATCCCGCTTGATCATGCCCAGCTCGCTGCGGGCACGCTCCTCGATCGCCTCGTAGCCCTGCTTGAGATCCCGCACTTCGGCGTCCAGCGACTGGTTGCGCGCCTGCAACACCTGGTTGGCTTCGCGCTGGGTCTTGAGTTGCTGATCGACTTCCCACACCCTCAGCCAACTCCCCTTGCCCAGCCATAAGGAATACTGCAGCAGGACGATCAGCGCCACCAGGATAAGCGTCAACCAGCGCATGGGTGCCGCCTAGCTAGGCAACGCGAGAGGAGGCGAGCATGCGGCAGGCAAGTCGTTCCACGCCTAGCCAGCCTCATCTCCTCTGCCCGCCCGGCAACTTGCCTACCGATTCAACTGGTAGAAAGCATCACGACCGGCGTAGCTGGCGGAATCGCCCAACTCTTCCTCGATGCGCAGCAACTGATTGTACTTGGCGATGCGGTCGGAACGGCTGAGCGAACCGGTCTTGATCTGCAACGCGTTGGTGGCCACGGCCAGATCGGCGATGGTGGTGTCCTCGGTCTCGCCGGAACGGTGCGAGATCACGGAGGTGTAGCCGGCGCGTTTGGCCATCTCAATCGCCGCGAAGGTTTCGGTGAGGCTGCCGATCTGGTTGATCTTGATCAGGATCGAATTGGCCAGCCCGCGCTGGATGCCTTCACGCAGAATCTTGGTGTTGGTCACAAAAACGTCGTCGCCCACCAGTTGCACGGATTTGCCGAGACGCTGGGTAAGCAAGACCCAGCCATCCCAGTCATCCTCGGCCATGCCGTCCTCGATGCTGATGATGGGATACTTGTCGGTCCAGGTCGCCAGGTAATCGGTAAACTGGGCCGAACTGAGCTTCAAGCCTTCCGAAGCCAGATGGTACTGGCCATCCTTGTAGAACTCGGAACTGGCGCAATCGACGCCGATAGCCACGTCCGCGCCGGGCACATAACCCGCCGCCTCGATGGCGGTCACGATCAACTCCAGGGCCGCCTCGTTCGAAGGCAGGTTGGGCGCGAAACCGCCCTCGTCGCCCACGGTGGTGGTCATGCCCTTGCCGTCCAGTATCTTCTTCAGCGCATGAAACACTTCGGCGCCGCAACGCAGAGCCTCGCGAAAGCTGTCGGCGCCAACAGGAATGATCATGAATTCCTGCATGTCGATGTTGTTGTTGGCGTGTGCGCCGCCATTGATGATGTTCATCATCGGCACCGGCAGTTGCATCGGCCCTGCGCCGCCCAGGTAGCGGTAAAGCGGCAGGCCGGACTCCTCGGCCGCTGCCTTCGCAACCGCCAGCGACACGGCGAGGATGGCGTTGGCGCCGAGGCGGGATTTGTTTTCGGTGCCATCGAGATCGATCAGGGTACGGTCGATGAAGGCTTGCTCTTCGGCATCCAGGCCGATGATGGCTTCGCAGATTTCGGTGTTGACGTTTTCCACCGCCTGCAACACGCCTTTGCCGAGATAGCGCTGCGCGTCGCCGTCACGCAGCTCGATCGCCTCCTTGCTGCCGGTCGAGGCGCCCGACGGCACAGCGGCCCGGCCGATCACGCCGGACTCAAGCAAAACGTCCGCTTCCACGGTGGGATTTCCCCGCGAATCCAAAATTTCACGGGCGATGACATCTACGATAGCGCTCATTGTTTTCCTTAACTTCGTTGTTTGGTTGGTGCGAATCTGAAACTGGCTAGAACCGGTGTTCGATAAACCCCTGCTGCTTCACCATGCCGTCAAGCATCTTCAGGGTATGCAGAAGTTCCTTCATGGCGGCGAGTGGCCAAGCGTTCGGCCCATCGGACAGTGCTTGCTCGGGCTGCGGATGAGTTTCCATGAAAACACCCGATACGCCGGCGGCAACGGCGGCACGCGCCAGCACCGGGACGAATTCGCGCTGGCCGCCGCTCTTTCCGCCCAGCCCGCCGGGAAGCTGGACCGAATGTGTGGCGTCGAACACCACCGGGCATCCCGTCTCCCGCATCACCATCAGCGAGCGCATGTCGGAGACCAGATTGTTGTAACCGAAGGATACGCCGCGCTCGCACACCATGATGTTGTCCTGGCCGCTGGCTTCGCGCGCCTTGTCGACGACGTTCTTCATGTCCCAAGGCGCGAGGAACTGCCCCTTCTTGATGTTGACCGGCTTGCCGCAGCGCGCAACGGCATGAATGAAATCGGTCTGGCGGCAGAGGAAGGCGGGGGTCTGCAACACGTCCACCACCGCGGCAACCGGCCCGATCTCGTCCTCGCCGTGGATGTCGGTGAGTACCGGGACTCCGATCTGGCTCTTTACCTCTCCAAGTATCTTGAGTCCTTCATCCATCCCCAGGCCACGAAAGGATTTGCCGGAACTGCGGTTCGCCTTGTCGTAGGAAGACTTGTAAATGAAAGGAATGCCAACCTCGGCGCAAATCTCCTTGAGTTGGCCCGCGGTATCCAGGGCGAGTTGCCTCGACTCGATGACGCAAGGGCCGGCTATCAGGAACAGCGGGTGATCGAGGCCCGCTTCAAAACCGCAGAGCTTCATGCGACGTATCCGATTTTTTCCACATCCGCCGCGGCTATGCCGGAGACCGTCTGTCTCTGCAACGCCGCCTCGACGAATGCCTTGAACAATGGATGCCCGAAACGCGGAGTCGAGGTAAATTCCGGGTGAAACTGGCAAGCGATGAACCAGGGGTGATCCGGCAACTCGATGATCTCGCACAGCTCGTCGGCCACGGACAGGCCGCTCACCTTCAGTCCTGCCGCCACCAGGCGCGGCAGCAGTTCGTTGTTAACCTCGTAGCGGTGGCGATGCCGCTCCACCACCCGCTCCGAGCCATAAACCCTGTGCGCCAGGCTACCCGGTTGGAGGACGCATTCCTGGCCACCCAAACGCATGCTACCACCCAGGGCCGAACGTTCGTCGCGCACCTCGACCTTGCCTTCGCGGCTACGCCATTCGGTAATCAGGGCGACCACCGGGTAAGGGCTTTCTGGATCGAACTCGGTGCTGTGCGCTCCCGGCATATCGGCCTTGTTGCGCGCATACTCGATGACGGCCAACTGCATGCCCAGGCATATGCCCAGATAAGGAACACGGTTTTCGCGGGCAAAGCGGATTGCCGCTATCTTGCCCTCCACGCCGCGCTTGCCGAATCCACCGGGAACCAGGATGGCATCCATGCCCTTCAGATTGTCCGACCCATTTTTTTCTATCGTTTCCGAGTCGATATAGTGGATGCAAATCTTGCTTCGGGTGTGGATGCCGGCGTGTATCAGAGCTTCGGACAGGGATTTGTATGATTCGGTAAGATCGACATACTTGCCGACCAGAGCAATATTGACGCGATGCTGCGGATGCTCCAGCGCATCGATCAGTTTTTCCCACACGCTCAAGTCGGCCGGAGGTGGGGTTAATTCGAGCTTGCGGCAAACGATCTCGTCCAGGCGCTGCTGATGCAAAAGCCCCGGAATTTTGTAAATGCTGTCCACATCCACCGCGGAAATCACCGCCTCTTCCGGAACGTTGGTGAACAACGCGATCTTGCGCCGTTCTTCATCCGGCAGCGGGCGATCCGCCCGGCACAGCAGGACATCCGGCTGGATACCGATCTCGCGCAATTCCTTCACCGAGTGCTGCGTGGGCTTGGTCTTGATCTCACCGGCCGAAGCGATGTACGGCACCAACGTCAGGTGAATGAAGCAGGTGCTGCTACGCCCCAACTGCACGCCCATCTGGCGAATGGCTTCCAGAAAGGGCAATGACTCGATGTCGCCCACGGTGCCGCCGATTTCGACGATGGCCACTTCAGCATCCCCTGCCCCGGTGCGGACGTAATGCTTGATCTCATCGGTGATGTGCGGAATGACCTGAACCGTTCCACCCAGGTAATCCCCGCGCCGCTCCTTCTTGATGACGCTTTCATAAATCTGGCCGGTGGTGAAGTTGTTGCGCTTGCTCATCCTGGCGTTGATGAACCGTTCATAGTGGCCTAGATCGAGATCGGTTTCCGCACCGTCCTCGGTGACGAAAACCTCGCCATGCTGAAACGGGCTCATGGTGCCCGGATCGACGTTGATATAGGGATCCAGCTTGAGCATAGTCACTTTGATGCCGCGGGATTCGAGAATGGCGGCGAGGGAAGCGGCGGCGATGCCCTTCCCCAAAGAAGAAACCACACCGCCCGTGACGAAGATAAATTTTGTCATGTCTTTTGCAGGATAAGAGATGGAATATAATAGCTCAAAAAGGGGGGCTCTCACAATTGCGCGCGCGTTCGCGGCGGCCAAAATCGCCCGAATCCGGGCTCTTCTCCCGCATTTCATGGCGGAACATATTTGCAAGCAACCCGGAATTTGCAATAATAAGAACTATTCTCATCTACCTTATCGACGACGCCATGCACACCGTTAAGCTGTCCACCCTCAAAGCAGGCGAGTCTGCCGTAATTGCCGCATTAAATGCCGAAGCGGATCTCTACTACCGCCTTGCTGCCATGGGGTTTCGCGTCGGCAAACAGATAGACATCATCCGCCACGCCCGTTTTTCCGGGCCGGTCCATGTGCGCATAGGCACCACCGAGGTCATGCTGCGGCTGACCGAAGCGCAAAAAATCGACGTCCAGGTCAAGACCCAATGAAACGCATCGCCTTGCTAGGGATGCCGAACACCGGCAAATCCACTTTTTTCAACCGCATGACCGGCGCCTCCGCGCGCGTGGGCAACTGGCCCGGAATCACGGTTGACCTGATGGGTGCCAAAGTGCTGCTCGGCGCTGAAATGGTCGAACTGGTCGACCTCCCCGGCATCTACGACCTGCATGGCTTTTCCGACGACGAGCAGGTGGTGCGCCATTTCCTGGAAAACAACCCCGTGGACCTGGTGCTGATCATACTCAACACCACGCAAATCGAACGCCAGCTTAGCCTCGCCCTGCAAATCAAACAGCTCAACCTGCCGGCATTGATGCTGCTCAACATGTCGGACGAGGCTGCGAAGTTCGGCATCACCGTCGATGCGGGCAAGATGTCCGAAATGCTGGATATGCCGGTGACCCTGTTGAGCGCCAAGTACGGCGCCGGTTACAAGGATACCTACCAGGCCATCAGCCAAGCAGTTCAGCACAGCACCCCACCGGCGAAACTGGAAAGCATCCGCGAAATTCTGGCTCAGGACACGCAAATCGAGTCCACCATGGACCGCGTGCTGAAACGAGCCGTTCAGATCCCGCCACAACTTTCCGACAATCTGACCGCCCGCATCGACCGCATCCTGCTGCACCCCTGGCTCGGCCTGCCGCTGTTCTTCGGCGTCATGTATCTGCTGTTCCAGGCCATCTTTTTCCTCGGCAAACCCCTTCAGGACGGCGTCGGTTGGGCTCTCGACCATTTCAGGACGGTGGCACTGGAGCCGCTCCTGTCGCACCTGCCGCCTGCCGCGCACGGCCTGTTGGTGGACGGCATTTACAACGGCGTCGGCACCGTCGCGACTTTCGTGCCCATCATCATCCTGTTTTTCCTGTTCATGGCCGTGGTGGAAGACACCGGCTATTTGTCGCGCGCCGCATTCCTGATGGATGCGTTGATGTCGCGGCTGGGTCTGGACGGGCGCAGCTTCGTCATGATGCTGATGGGCTTCGGCTGCAACGTGCCGGCACTGATGGGCACCCGCGTCATGCGCTCGCGCGCCCTGCGCCTGTTGAGCATGCTAGTCATCCCGTTCTCGCTCTGCTCGGCACGGCTGCAGGTGTTCATCTTCATGACGGCGGCGCTATTCTCCCCGCGCGCCGCACCGCTTGTTCTTTTCAGCTTGTACATGTTCAGCTTCGGCACGGCATTGCTCACGGCAATTCTGTTCAAGGGGCAATACCGCAACAACGAGCCATTCATTCTGGAACTGCCACCCTACCGCTTCCCCACCCTGCGCCAGATGGTGCTGCGTGGCTGGCACGAAGTGCGGCACTTCCTGCACCGCGCCAGCAAATTCATCATCGCCGGGGTGGTGCTGGTATGGCTGCTCACGCACTTCCCCACGGACGTGCCGCCCGCCAGCGCGCAAACCCTGGCCGGCATGCTCGGGGGCTTCATGGCGCCCTTCCTCGACCCCATCGGCATCAACCAGCAACTCGCCATCGCCCTCTTGTTCGGCTTCGTCGCAAAGGAAATCGTGATCGGCTCGCTTGCCGTGATCTACGGCATGGAAGGCAACGCCCTAATGAACCTGATGGCGCACCAACTGGACTGGGTTCAGGCGTACAGCTTCATGCTGTTCACCCTGGTCTACACTCCCTGCCTCTCGACCATCGCCACCATGCGCAGCGAATCGAAAAGCAACGTCTTCATGCTGTTTTCCGTCGCCTGGTCGCTGGGACTCGCTTGGCTGCTTAGCTTTATTTTCTACCAGGGTGCGCGCGCGCTTGGATACTAGATCGGCGGCAACTGCTTTGGGGGTGAGGACTTTCTAGTTTTCCGCGGCACGTAGGACCAAGCACCTAGCTTACAGGTTGTAAATGCTTGCGATTCAGCCACGGAAGCACAAATGAAAAATGGCTAGATTTCTCTAACCATTTGGTTTTCTGGGGTGGCTGATGGGGCTCGAACCCACGACAACCGGAATCACAATCCGGGACTCTACCAACTGAGCTACAGCCACCATTGACACACTTGTTGCGGGTATTTGACCACACTCGCGATCGCGATTATGGTGTGCCCGACAGGAATCGAACCTGTAACCCCCAGCTTAGAAGGCTGGTGCTCTATCCGGTTGAGCTACGGGCACTATACTCAACCTGGGCAAACTGGTCGGGGTGGAGAGATTTGAACTCCCGACATCCTGGTCCCAAACCAGGCGCGCTACCAGGCTACGCTACACCCCGAAAGCGGGCAACTATACCTTGGCTCCGCAAAAAGGTCAATTCTCACCTTGAGCCCAGGTACTCAAAAATGCGATCATATACGCTTTCGCACAACCTAGACTGAGCACCATGCCCGCACGAATTCTCGACGGCAAAAGCATCGCCGACAACATCCTCATCGATATCAAGCAACGCATCCAGGGGCGATCGGCGCAGGGCCTGCGAGCACCTTCGCTGGCCGTGATTCTGGTGGGGAACGACCCCGCTTCGGCGATCTACGTGCGCAACAAGCGCCGCGCTTGCGAAACGGCCGGGGTGCGCTCGGTATCCTATGACTTGCCGGCCACAACGCCCCAGTCAGAACTGCTTGCCCTGATTGCACAGCTCAATCAGGACGCCGAAATCGACGGAATTCTGGTGCAAGACCCAGTGCCCCCGCACATCGACAGCGAAACCTTGATCGAAGCCATTCACCCGGACAAGGACGTGGACGGATTCCACCCTTACAACATCGGCCGCTTGGCGCTGCGTATCCCCGCCTTACGCTCGTGCACCCCGCGCGGAATCATGACTCTGTTGCATACCACGACCGATGACTTGAAAGGCAAGAACGCCGTGATCGTCGGGGCATCCAACACTGTCGGCCGGCCCATGGGGCTGGAGTTGCTCCTTGCAGGATGCACCGTAACAACCTGCCACCGCTTTACTCGCGACCTGGCCGGGTTTGTCGCCTCTGCCGAAATCCTGGTGGTGGCCGTAGGCAAGCCAGGGTTGGTCAAAGGCGAATGGATACGCGAAGGCGCCACCGTGATTGACGTCGGGATCAACCGCCTGCCTGACGGAACTATCTGCGGCGACGTGGAATTCGAAGCCGCCGCAAAGAAAGCCGCGTGGATTACGCCAGTTCCCGGTGGCGTCGGCCCGATGACCGTGGCAACTCTATTGGCCAACACACTGGAAGCCGCGATCACACATTGTCCGGAAGCGCCAAAACCCTAGATTGGTGCCTCAGGTCGAAAGCGCGTGCCAGCGCTTGAGCAGTTCCAGGTCGACGTATTCGCGGCCCCCCGCATCTCCCGTAAACACACGAAACGGCTGCTCCGGTTCGCCGAAATCGCTTAGTACCGCGATCGCGCCGCTGAAGTCGTGGTCGCGCGTATAGTCGTTCACCGTGATGAGGGTCGGCAAACCAGCACCGCGACTAGCTTTCAGTCCGTTTTCAGAATCCTCGAAAGCCATGCACTCTGCGGCACCAAGCCCCATCTCCCTGAGCGCCACCAAATAGATGTCCGGCGCAGGCTTTTTTGCGGGAACGACATCTCCCGCTGCGATAACCTCAAACCACGATTCCGCATCCTGCGCCAGACTGTAGCGCAAGAGTGCGGCCACGTTATCGGGAGTTGTGGTCGTTGCTATCGCCAACCTCACTCCCGCATCGTGCGCTTCGTGCAGCAAGCGCTTGACGCCCTTGCGCATCGGGATTTTCCCGTTAGCCAGCATTTCCGTGTAATGGCGAGTCTTGACCCGGTGCAGCTCTGCAACCAACTCGCTGAAGTCGCCGGGCTTAGCGAAATCGCCGCGAAACGCATCCACGTAGTATCGTATCCGCTCTTTTCCACCGGTCACCGACAGCAACTTGCCATACAACTCCACATCCCAATTCCAGTCCAGACCAAGCTCGCGGAATGCAGCGTTGAATGCCGGTCGGTGCCCGTCTCGCTCGGTGTCGGCGAGGGTGCCGTCCACGTCGAAAATAAATGCCTTCAAATCCATCCGTGCCCCTTGAATACCTTGTGAGAATGCCGCAAACTTGACGATGTGGTCAATTTTCTGCTATTAAAGCAGCTTTGCCTGAAGACGAGTAGAACCCAAGATGCCAGCAGAACCAAAGAAACAGTTCGCACCCTATACGCCAAAAAAAGGGGAAGAATACATGAACCCCAAGCAGCTCGGGCATTTTCGCAAAATCCTTGAAGACTGGAAAGGGGAGTTAAGCCAGGACATCGACCGCACGGTTCATACCATGCAGGATGAGGCCACAGTATTCGCCGATCCAAACGACCGCGCCAGCCAGGAATCAGACATGGCGCTGGAACTGCGTAACCGCGACCGTGAACGTAAACTGATCAAGAAAATCGATGAAACCATCGGAAAAATCGAAAACGGCGACTATGGTTACTGCGAAAGTTGCGGCGTGGAAATTGGGCTGAAACGTCTCGAAGCACGCCCTACCGCCACTCTTTGCATCGACTGCAAAACGCTCGACGAAATGAGAGAAAAGCAAGTCGCAAAATAACGTTTCATGGCTTGTGTTCGGCACCGGTTTTGACCGGCCGAAGCAATGATGATCGGCGAGTGCGTCAGAGGCCGAACATCATACGCCACAACCCTGCAGGACAAACCCTTAGGCATGCCTATCATCTCAAAAGCCGCGCCGACACCTGACTTCGACCGCGTCCTTGGCGGCATGCTGTACAGCTTGCTTACATGGCAACAACTCGCCGAGTTCTGGTCCAGAATTGACCCGGCTGCAGGATGGTACCTATACGCCGTTGGGGAAACACCGCCCGATACCCCAGCGCAAACATCCCAAGTCAACGCGTTTATCCAGCAGATCGATGAACTGCTGCGCCGTGATCATGACGAAGACTATTGCGGCATTGTTTACACTGACGACCTACAGCACCCCAGCCTAGTAAAAATCTACGATCCGCACCACTTGGGTTCCTCCTGCGGATCCAGCAAGAATCCCCCCTTGCCTGGTTGGATCATAAGCAGAATGCCGCCCACGGAAATTCAATCGAAGAGCACGGTTCCCGCCAACCGAAAGCGCTGGTGGCAGGCGCTTCTGACGGGTGCCGACAACTGACCCCCGTCTGACACGCCCAAACAAAAAAGCAGCCGTATGGGCTGCTTTTTTGTTTCTTTCTCCGAACAACTAACGATCAGGGAGCGCTCTGTTCGTCCCTTTTTGGCGCTTCCAGCAGTGCCTTCATGCTCAGGCGCAGACGCCCCTTCTCATCAGCCTCCAACACCTTCACATTGACAATCTGCCCTTCCTTGAGATGTTCCCCAACGGTATTGACACGTTCGTGCGCAATCTGCGAAATATGCAACAATCCGTCCTTGCCCGGCAGCACACTAACAATCGCACCGAAATCCAGCAGTTTGAGCACAGTGCCTTCATAGACTTTTCCGACCTCAACCTCTGCCGTCAATTCCTCGATGCGCTTCTTAGCGAGATCGCCAGCTTCGGAACTCAGGCATGCAATACTCACCGTGCCGTCCTCGGCAATATCAATCGTGGTTCCTGTTTCTTCCGTCAAGGCACGAATCACGGCACCACCCTTACCGATCACGTCACGGATTTTTTCCGGATTGATCTTAATGGTAAGAATACGTGGTGCATAAGCGGACATTTCCTCGCGCACAGCCGGCATGGCTTGTTTCATGATTCCCAGAATATGCATACGCCCTTCGCGTGCTTGAACCAAGGCTGCATGCATGATGTCCTTGGTAATGCCGGTGATCTTGATGTCCATTTGCAGCGCGGTAATGCCTTGCTCGGTACCGGCCACCTTGAAATCCATGTCTCCCAAATGGTCCTCATCACCAAGGATATCGGTCAGCACCGCAAAGCGGTTTCCTTCCTTGATCAATCCCATGGCAATGCCCGCAACGTGCGCCTTGAGCGGAACGCCGGCATCCAACAGTGAAAGACAGCCACCGCACACGCTCGCCATCGAACTGGAGCCGTTGGACTCGGTAATCTCGGATACCACGCGCATGGTGTAGGCGCATTCATCGGGCGGCGGCAGAACAGCAACGAGAGCGCGCTTTGCCAGGCGGCCGTGGCCGATTTCGCGACGCTTGGGTGTACCGACGCGGCCGGTTTCTCCCGTCGCATAGGGGGGGAAATTATAATGCAGCATGAAGCGATCGGTATAACTGCCCTGCAACGCATCGATCATCTGCTCATCACGGCCGGTACCAAGGGTCGCCACCACCAACGCCTGCGTTTCGCCACGCGTGAACAGCACGGAACCGTGGGTACGCGGCAACACTCCCGTACGGATGGTAATGGGACGAACAGTGCGAGTATCACGGCCGTCGATGCGCGGCTCGCCGTCCAGAACTTGCCCGCGAACAATTTTCGCTTCCAGATCCTGAAAAATGCTCTTGATCAAATTGGCTCGCGCCGAGTCAGTCTCGGCGTTAATCAGTTCGCCAACGACACGACTGCGAATAGTCTCGACCTGCTGGTAACGCGCCTGTTTCTGCTTGATCTTGTAAGCCTTATTGAGGTCATCTGCCGCCATCTGGCCGATCTTTTCGATCAGCGCGACATCCTTTTCAGGTGCCGCCCAGTCCCACGGCGCCGGCGCGACTTCATCGGCCAGTTCGTTGATGGCGTCGATGGCGGCCTGCATTTGCTCGTGACCAAAGACCACAGCGCCCAACATGACGTCTTCCGGCAATTCCTGCGCCTCGGACTCCACCATCAGCACGGCTTGTTCCGTGCCCGCCACGACGAGATTCAGAGCCGACACCGGCAGTTCGGTCGCGGTCGGGTTCAACACGTACTGGCCGTCAATGTAGCCTACCCTGGCCGCACCAATGGGACCATCAAAGGGCAGACCGGATATGGCCATTGCAGCAGATGCACCCAGCATGGCAACGATATCGGGATCGACCTCGTTGTTGGAGGACATTACAGTCGCGACGATCTGAACCTCGTTGTAGAAGCCTTCTGGGAACAGTGGGCGCAGCGGGCGATCGATCAAGCGCGAGGTCAGTATCTCCTTCTCCGAAGGGCGCCCTTCGCGCTTGAAAAAACCACCGGGAATCTTGCCGGCGGCGTATGTGCGTTCCTGATAATCGACCGTCAGCGGGAAAAAATCCTGCCCCGGCTTGACGTCTTTCATCCCGACCACGGTGACCAGGACCATCGTGTCATCCATGCCCACCATCACCGCGCCGTGCGCTTGACGGGCTATCTCGCCCGTTTCAAGCGTCACTTGGTGGCGTCCATATGCAAAGCTTTTCTTTATATGTCTCAAAACGTTACCCTTTGAAGAGATGCCACAGAATGCGCCCGACCGCGACCGTTTTTACTTGCGCAGACCCAAACGCTCGATCAGTGAACGGTAACTGTCCGCATTTTTGCCCTTGAGATAGTCGAGCAATTTGCGCCGCTGGCTCACCATTTTCAACAGACCACGGCGCGAATGATGGTCCTTGATGTGAGCCTTGAAGTGACCGGTGAGATCGTTGATGCGTGCCGTCAGCAACGCGACCTGGACCTCGGGAGAGCCTGTGTCGCTGCCCGCCCTCTGGTATTCCTTCATGATTCCCGCTTTTTGTTCAGTTGTTACAGCCATTTTTTTCTCCAATCCGAAAAACGTATTTTACCTTTTATTCAGGCATTTCCTCAAGCAACTCATAGCATTTCCCATCGAAAGATGGTGCATGATTTTGTGCTCACCCGGTTCCTGCTGCTACCACCAAGCGCTTTGGGGCAATTTTTCCGTCAGTCGTGACTTCGCCTATGCCGAGAAAACGCTCGTTATCGTCATAGACACGAAGCGTGGCACCGACAGATTGTTTGGGGCGCCAAATAGGCTGGCCCTGGCCCAAATAATAAGCGCTCACGGCGTCCAGCGTCACGGCGTCCAATCCCTGTAACAGGCAGTCGGGGGGCAGCAACAATGCATCGCGCTGTTGCAGGTCCATTGCTTCAAGTTGTGGGAGCGTCACTGCTTGCGCGAGATCGAACGACCCGGTCCGGGTCCGGCGCAGCGCTTTCATGAATGCGCCACACCCCAGCGCCTGGCCGATATCTTCGGCAAGCACGCGGATGTACGTTCCCTTGCTGCAGGTCAGCGTTACGCGCAACTCATCGCCTGCGAAAGCATCAAGCCGTAAATCATAGATGGTCACCTCCCGAGGCTGCCTCTCGACCTCCACCCCGGCACGGGCGTAGCTATAAAGGGCCTTGCCTTGATACTTCAGCGCCGAATACATCGGTGGAATCTGGGTGATATGGCCCACAAACTTGGGAAGCACCGCTTCGACTTGAGCCCTGCTTAAGTCAACCCGCTGCTGTGTAAGAACCTCCCCCTCTGCATCACCGGTTGTGGTGGTCTGACCTAGCTTGATCAGCGCCTGATAGCTTTTGTTGGAATCAAGCAGAAACTGCGAAAATTTTGTCGCCTCACCAAAACACAACGGTAGCAACCCCGTTGCAATCGGATCGAGGTTGCCCGTGTGCCCAGCTTTCTCCGCCTGAAATAGCCGCTTCGCGTGCTGCAACGCAGCATTGGAGCTAGGTCCGGCCGGCTTATCCAGAAGCAGGACCCCATTTATCTTGCGTTTAACGCGTTTTGTCTGCAAACGCTCGGTCATCGTGGCGGCAGAGGTGCTTGCGGCCTTAGTCACGCATCGTCCTCTGCGGCACGGCTTTGGTCCGCGGCAACCGCTTCATCGATCAGGTGGGAAAGATGCACCCCCCGCTCGACGGAGGTATCGTAGACAAAATGCAACTGAGGAATCGTGCGCAACAACAAGCGGTGCGCCAACTGGCTGCGCAGGAAACCCGCAGCATGCTGCAGGCCCCTAAGCGCCGCATCAGCCTGCGACGCCTCGCCAAGCGAAGTAAAAAATATTTTTGCGTGCTCGTAGTCCTGAGTCACCTCGACATCCGTCAAAGTGATCATGCCGACGCGAGGGTCTTTCAACTCCAACCGAATAAGCTCGGCCAATTCGCGCTGTATCTGTTCGGCAATGCGGCGGCTTCTGGAAGAATCTTTTGGCATATCATCACGAAACGCAAGGAGCGAAATGGGAAGTGCAAGAAACTGTCCTGCGCCTTACCAACAACGGCATCCTAGAGGGTTCGCGCCACCTCCAAGACTTCGTAGACTTCCAGCTTATCCCCGACATTGACGTCGTTAAAGTTTCTCAAGGACAAGCCACACTCAAAGCCTGACTTGACTTCCTTCACGTCGTCCTTGAAGCGCTTCAAAGAATCCAGTTCGCCGGTATGAATCACGACATCGTCGCGCAACACGCGCACCATCGAACCACGTTTTACAACGCCATCCAGGACATAACACCCGGCCACAGCGCCAACCTTCGAGATGCGGTAGACTTCGCGCACTTCCACCAACCCGATTACGCTCTCCTTACGCTCAGGGGAAAGCATGCCGGACATAGCAGCCTTGATTTCGTCCACGGCGTCGTAAATGATGTTGTAATAGCGCACATCGACATTCGCAGAAGAAATCAGTTTGCGTGCAGTTGCATCGGCGCGCGTGTTGAACCCAAGCACCACGGCGCTGGAGGCCAGCGCCAAATTGACATCGGACTCGGAAATTGCGCCCACGCCCGTGTGGATGATGTTCACTTTCACCTCGTCCGTGGACAGCTTCTGCAAAGCATGGGCCAAGGCCTCGGCGGAACCTTGCACGTCCGCTTTGATGATAAGGGCGAGGTTCTTGACCTCACCTTCGCCCATCTGTTCAAACATGTTTTCCAGCTTTGCGGCTTGTTGCTTGGCCAGCTTCACATCACGGAATTTGCCTTGACGGAATAGTGCAATCTCGCGCGCCTTGCGCTCGTCGGCCAGCGCGTTGACTTCTTCGCCAGCCATGGGCACGTCTGAAAGCCCTTGAATCTCTACGGGGATGGAAGGGCCTGCTTCCTGTAGCGCGTTGCCAGTCTCATCAAGCATGGCCCGCACACGGCCAAACACGGCACCTGCCAGCAACACGTCACCGCGTTTGAGAGTACCCGATTGCACCAAAATAGTTGCAACCGGTCCGCGCCCCTTGTCCAGCCGCGCCTCAATCACAAATCCCTTGGCCAGGGTTTTCTTCGGTGCCGTCAATTCCAGCACCTCCGCCTGCAACAACAGCCCTTCCAGAAGCGCATCGATCCCCTGCCCAGTTTTGGCCGACACTTCCACGAACATCGTGTCGCCACCCCAGTCTTCCGGGACGACCCCTTCCGCGACCAGTTCCTGTTTGATACGTTCCGGATTTGCTTCGGGCTTGTCGATCTTGTTGATAGCGACCACGATCGGCACTCCTGCCGCCTTCGCATGATGAACGGCCTCAATCGTCTGCGGCATCACGCCATCGTCGGCAGCCACCACCAGGATAACGATGTCGGTCACCTTGGCACCGCGGGCTCGCATGGCAGTAAATGCCGCATGGCCCGGCGTATCAAGGAAGGTAATCATGCCGCGCGGCGTCTCCACATGGTACGCGCCGATGTGTTGGGTAATCCCCCCTGCCTCGCCGCTGGCTACGCGGGTACGACGAATATGATCTAACAGCGAGGTCTTTCCGTGGTCGACGTGGCCCATGACGGTGACCACGGGCGCCCGCGGTTCGGCTGTGACTGCAGCCGGCTGTATGGCATCGACGAGAAAGGCCTCGGGGCTATCCAGGGCTGCGGGCTTAGCGATGTGACCCATTTCACCCACGACTATCATCGCAGTCTCTTGGTCCAGCACCTGGTTAATGGTCACCATACTGCCCATTTTCATCAGCGTTTTGATGACCTCTGCCGCTTTGACCGCCATCTTCTGCGCCAAAGCAGCGACGGAGATCGTCTCCGGCACCATCACTTCATGCACCGTTGGCTCGGTCGGCATGGAAAAACCATGCTGCTCTTCTTCGGCGCCCTTGTGGCGCGACAACTTACGCTCGCGCCAACCCGAACCGCCGGACGTGTCCCCGCGCAATTTGACAGCGCGTCTCTTTGCGCCTTCATCCGCCCAAGTGACCTGCTTCGGTTTCTTGGCAGCCTTCTTCTCCGCTTTCACAGCCTGCTCGGAAGGCTTGTGCAACGTGCCTTCCGTAATCGGCGCCGCTGGCGTTGCCGCTGCTTCAGCCGGTTTGGGCTGCACGGTCGCCAGCGTAATTTCCTGGGCCTCCGCCGCTTGTTTGCGCTGCAGTTCCGTTTCCTGCCTGGCGCGCACTTCGGCACTTTGACGGGCGATCAATTCGGCCTGTTTGCGTGCCTCCTCTTCCCGTAGCGCGACTTCTTCCGGCGCCAGGGAAAACGCGGCCGGTTTTTCCTCAATCGGGGCTACAGGCTCCTCAGGTACAGCTCCCGCCGAATCGCGCTTGACAAACACGCGCTTCTTGCGCACCTCAACCTGAATAGTGCGTGATTTTCCAGTGCTGTCCGCCTTCCTGATTTCCGTGGTTTCCCTGCGCATCAGGGTAATCTTAGTCTTCGCCTCCTTGGCACCATGGACACGGCGCAGATATTCCAACAGTTGCGTTTTATCCTGCTCGTTCAGCGCATCGTTGACCAGGGTTTTCTCAACGCCGGCAGCGCGCAACTGCTCAAGCAGCAACGACGCCGGCAAACCGAGTTCCTCGGCAAACTGTTCTACGTTCATTTGTCCCATTCGGGCCCCCTGTCCAATTTAAGCAAACCACGGAGCTCGTGCAGTCATGATCAAGCGCTTGGCAATCTCATTATCCATGCCGGTCATTTCGACCAAGTCATCCACCGCCAAGTCCGCCAAGGCTTCCTTAGTTGTCACTCCTTGTGAAGCGAGTACGCGTGCTGTCTGATTATCCATGCCTTCCAGCGTCAGCAAATCCTCGGCCTCATTCTCAACCTTTTCTTCGCTGGCAATAGCCTCAGTCAGCAACGCGTTACGTGCGCGGCTGCGCAATTCGTTCACCGTCCCCTCGTCGAAGGACTCGATTTCCATCATTTCCGAAATCGGCACATAAGCGATTTCCTCCAACGTGCTAAACCCTTCCTGAACCAGGATATCAGCCACCTCTTCATCCACATCCAATTTTTCTATGAACAGTTTGCGTATCGCGGAGAACTCTTCCTGGCTCTTGTTCTCGGCCTCCTCCACCGTCATAATATTCAGCTCCCAACCGGTCAGCTCGGACGCCAACCGCACGTTTTGTCCGCCTCGTCCGATGGACTGAGCCAACTGCTCTTCCTCCACCACGACGTCCATGCTTTTTCTCTCTTCGTCCACGACGATACTGCTGACCTCAGCGGGCGCCAACGCGTTGATAACAAATTGCGCCGGGTCAGGAGACCACAAAATGATGTCCACCCGCTCCCCCGCCAGTTCGCCCGTAACAGCCTGAACGCGCGAACCCCTCATACCGACGCACGTTCCTATTGGATCTATGCGCTGATCATTCGACTTGACGGCAATCTTTGCTCGAGCGCCGGGATCCCTTGCAGCAGCCTTAATCTCCAGCAACCCCTCCTCAATTTCCGGCACCTCCAGCTCAAAGAGCTTCACCAAAAATTCCGGAGCGACACGCGAGAGGATTAATTGTGGGCCGCGACTACTACGCTCGGTCCGCAACAGAAAGGCTCGGACCCTGTCACCAACCCTCAGATTCTCCTTGGGAATCATCTGATCGCGCGGCAACAATGCCTCGATCCGGCCAGACTCTATGATGGCACTCCCGCGTTCCATGCGTTTGATTACACCGGTGATGAGATGTTCCTTGCGCAACAGGAAATCGTTGAGTATCTGCTCTCGCTCCGCGTCCCGAATTTTCTGCAGAATCACCTGCTTCGCGGCTTGCGCACCGATCCTGCCGAACTCTTCCGGCTCCAGGCCCTCCTCGATAAACTCATCTAACTGAATCTGCGGGTTCCTGGCCAGAGCATCGCTCAAACCGATTTGGTGCGCCGGAAACTCCACGGCTTCATCCGCCACTACCTGCCAGCGGCGAAAAGCAGCGTGATCCCCCGTGTTGCGGTCAATTTCCACACGCACTTCAACGTCATCGCGGAACCGTTTCTTGGTTGCCGATGCCAACGCCAACTCCAAAGCGCCAAAAACGACGTCTTTGTTTACATTCTTCTCTCTGGCCAGAGCATCCACCAATAACAATACTTCACGACTCATACCACCTCCGGCAAAATATCCAGTTCCGATCTTTGTGAGTACCTTATCCGCACCGCCACTAAAACTTCGGGACCAAACGAGCCTTCTCCAGGCTAGCAAGGTCTAACGTCACCAACACGCCATCCACATCCATCTCGAGCATACCGCCTTTAACGCAGCGTAAAATGCCAATGAAATTTCGTTGCCCGTTAATGGGCACACGCATTTTCACCCTAGCCTCTTCCCCAGCGAACCGCTCGAAGTCCTGCGCTTTCTTCAGCGGTCTGTCGAGCCCTGGCGACGAGACTTCAAGGCGCTCATAGTCAACCGCTTCCACAGCGAATAGCTTCGTCAAGTGGTCGCTGACGAGGACGCAATCCTCCACGACGATCCCGTCGGGTTTATCAATAAAGATCCGCAACAACTTACCCTGCCCAGACCACTCGAAGTCGACCAACTCATAACCCAATCCGCGTAGAGTGGATTCAAGCAATACCTGCAAATCCATATGAGCACCACAAACAAAAAATGGGCTGAACGCCCATAGTGAAGTTTTATATTGTACCAAGAAACAAGAACTAATGAAAGATCACTCAGAAGGCGGATTCATCTTGAGCCGCATCCTTGCGATGCATCGCGCGTGCATATCCACCGGACGCATTTTGGATGCACGTTCCAGAACCGGAAAATAACGGCTCAACACACCTGCCAACAAAAGCAAAACCCCCTCGAGTTGTATATCTCGAAGGGGTTTAAGATAAGGTGCCTGGCGGTGTCCTACTTTCACATGGGTAGTCCACACTATCATCGGCGCTAAGTCGTTTCACGGTCCTGTTCGG